>Ga0247727_10000958_pt1 | contig 70340 bp, 80 predicted proteins | sample WisWelCaveWW1625_FD_202498 | JGI IMG/M metagenome (GOLD analysis project Ga0247727, IMG submission 202498) | Biofilm microbial communities from Wishing Well Cave, Virginia, United States - WW16-25 | ecosystem: Environmental > Aquatic > Deep subsurface > Groundwater > Cave microbial mat | place... | reverse complement strand
AATTTTATCCACAAAAGACATGAGCATTTACTTACACCAGCAATGATTGAAAATATTTCAAACAAAAGATGGACGTGGGGAATGTTTTTACATACAAGATTAAGCTATACTAATTAGGACAGTCCCATTTAAAGCTATCTTAGCTTTTGACAAAAAAGTAATATTGAACAGTAAGAAGAGGCGCGTGATTATCCTGCCTTATTTTATTCCTACGCATTATTATGAACTTCAAAGCTTATTTCCAGCTCGTTTCTTCCTGCCCTGAACCTATGCTTCAGAATTTTAATATGTCCGATTTCGCCTGTTCTTTCATAATGAACTCCGTTGCAGCAATTTATATTCCAATTTTCTATCATGCAGATTTTTAGATTGGTTATGTGTGCAGGAACTTCAAACTTATCATAAATCCTCTTTGCGTATTTGAGCTCTGCATCCTTTCTGTCAATATCAAATGTTTTAATTTCAGCATCTTCTTCAATTTTTTTGTTCGCTAAATTTTCAATCTCTTTCAGTTCTTGTTCTGTTGGCGCTTTGCTGCATTCTAATGTAAGCCTTCCCTTTGGACCTTCAGAATATACGCTTGTAGTTATAGGAGTATTCAAAACCTTTTGCGCCGCTCCTTTTAGCACATGAAGGGCAGAATCAACCGGCTTGTTTTGCATTCTTTACCGCCTTTATTAACTGTAATAAAAAAATTATAATTTTCCTTTAGGATAGCTCCCCAGTATCCTTATGAAATAAGATGCTGCTTCCATTTCAGAGAGCGCTATTTTGACATTCGCGTCATTTACTGAGCCTTCAAAATCTACGTAAAACATGTATTCCCAAGGAGATTCTGGCATTGGCCTAGATTCGAGCTTTGTCAAATTTATATCGTGTTTTGCAAGCCTTTGTAAGCAATTTATAAGCGATCCTGGTGTGTGCTTCACTTTAAAGATAATACTTGTTTTATTAGCATCTTCTGGAATGATATGTTTATTGCTTACCAAAAAAAATCTTGTTTTATTGTGTTTGAAATCTTCTATGTTTTCCTGAACAATTTCAAGGCCATATTTCTGTGCTGCAATTTTTGGGCCTATACATGCTGAACCCCTTAAGTTTTTACTTTTTATTAATTCAAAAGCTTTGGCTGTGCTCTCAGTCTTTATTTTTTCTACACCTTTATAATTTTCAAGAAATTTTTTGCATTGTGAAAAACCCTGTTCATGAGAATAGATGTTTTTTATTTCTTCTTTTTTTGAAATAGCGCAGAAGCACTGGTGCACGGGTATAATGATTTCAGATAAGATATGAAGATTGTGCTTATAGATATTGTCCAGGTTTTCAGCTATTGTACCTGTTAATTGGTTTTCTACTGCGACAATAGCATTTTCTATTTCGTTATTTTTTAGTGCATCAAATACATCTTCATGAGATTTATAATAAACTTTTTCAAACTCTTCTAGTTTGCTTGCAGCTTCATCACTAAATGTCCCGACAGGTCCCAAAACTCCTAATTTATCCATTCTTACCACCTATTAATTTTGTTAGTCTCTTTTAAGGCAATCTCTTTAAATTCTCCCATGTGGCTTGCTGATTCTTTAAAATAATTTACAAACGAGTCTGCATCTTTTTTCTTGACCTTCTTTAATAATTCCTGCGAAGATTTTACAAACTCTTCCAAAACTTCTGTTGCATAAGGGTTATATATCTCTATTTCAGCGTATAATTGAGGGTTTTGTGCCATAATCCTGCCTATCATTTCCATACTTATTTTATAAACCGGGCTTGTATATTCCAGTGTCTCATTCACATCAATCCCTAATTTCATTAGGCAATGGCTAGCCACAATTGATGAGAAGTGTGTCATGCTCTGGACAACTGCCATTGCCTTGTCATGCTCAACACTTGTTGCAATTTTTATTTTTGCTCCTGCATCAAAAAACAATTGTTCAAAGGTTTTTGTCTTATCCCTTGCTCTTGCTTTGCAAATAACTATGGTCTGATCTGCCATTGAATCCAAAAAAGGGCTAAACATAGGATGAAGGCCCAATACTTCGCACTCAGACTTCAGCATTGTGGTTATAGCAGGTGTTTTAATTGATGTAAAATCAAGCAATATCTGCTCTTTTCTTGTAAAAGGCAATACAGATTCAATAACTTCAACTGTCTTACTTATCGGAACTGAAAATATTACTGCATCAGCTTTTTCAACAAGCTCATTGTTTTTGAGTTTAGTGCCAATGTCTGAAACTATCACATTGAAGCCCTGACTCGTGAAATAATTTTTGAACCACGAACCCATCTTCCCTTTTCCGCCTATTATTCCTATCTTCAATTCTTTCATTTTACATTTTCAAAATATTTTTTTAATCTCAGTAGCCCCTCTTTTATTTTCTCAGGTCTGCAGCCAAAAGCTAGCCTTATGTGCCTTTCTCCGTTAGGCCCAAATGCGCTTCCGGGAACTACCTCTACCTGAACCTTCTTCAGGATGTCTATAGCAAGGCTGACAGAATCAGCTTTTTTTTCATATTTAACAAAAATATAGTATGCTCCTTTTGGCTCTACATAGGATAATCCTTTAATACCATTAAGCCCGTTCATTATCATCTTCCTATTTTCATCAAGGGCTTTCTTTATTCCATCTGTTGTTCCAATAGGAGAGTCTAGTGCAAATATTGCTGCATTTTGAGATAGTGATGACGCGCAGATGCAGCAGGCATCATGTATCTTCATCATCTGGTTGAGCATGCCCTCTGTTGCAAAGGCATATCCTATCCTGTACCCTGTCATTGCATATTCTTTTGAGAAGCTAAAGCATGCAATTATGTTTTCTTTCATGTCAGGTATTGAAGCAATGCTGAAATATTCTCCTTCATAGACAAGGAAATTATAAGGGTCATCTGAGATAATAATGATGTTATTCTCTTTTGCAAGTTTCGCAATCTGGATTAAGTCTTTTTTTGAATATAAGCTTCCTGTAGGATTATTAGGATTACTTACAATCACTGCCTTTGTTTTTTTTGTTATCTTTTTTTTGAAATCATCAATATCAATGCCCCAATCTTTTTCCTTTAAAAAAGAAAAAATAGGCTTTCCGCCTGCTAATCTTACTTGCTCAATGTGAGAAGAAAATCCTGGAGAGAACAATATCACTTCGTCATCAGGGTTTACTGTAGCCATTATAGCGCAAAAGATGCCTTCCATGGCTCCTCCTGTGACTAATATCTCTTTGTTCTGGTCAGCTGTTATCCCTAATCTTGAGAGCTTTTTGCTTAGCTTCTCCCTTAATTCCAATAATCCGGGAGAAACAGTATATTTGCTGATATCTTTTTCAATAAGCATCTTGGATAATTTCTCTTTAATGATCGTTGGAGTATCAGGATAAGGAATACCCTGGCCAAAAGATATTACATTGTTATAATCCTGGGCTATTATCCTCATCTCTTTTATCGGACTCACTTTTGTCCCTAATACTCTTTTTGCAACATTATCTGATTTGAACTCTTTACCGTATGCTTCTAATGCGGAATTATTCATTTCTTATCACCTTTATTTATTTCTTTTTCCTGTAGAGAAACTGATCCTTCAATAAGCAGCATGAATATTTTTTCAATTAATTTCTTATCAATCCCTTTTTTTTCTGCTATCTGAATATATTTTTTTAAAATTTCTTTTTCACGGGCAGCATCTCTCAGCTGTAGATTGTTTTTTATCTTCTCATGTGCGATTTCAGTGGAAAAAGAAAGCCTTTGCCTGATTAATTCTATAATTGATTCGTCTATTGCATCTATTTCCTTTCTAATAGATTCTAAACTCATTTTATATCACCGCACTGTGCCCTATTCCTCAGATAATGATCACACAGAACTAATGCAGCCATTGCCTCGACAATAGGGACTGCTCTTGGCAGGACGCACGGGTCATGCCTACCCTTTGCTTCCATTTCCACTTTATTCCCTTTTATGTCCACTGTGTTTTGCTTTTTTTGGATTGTTGAGGTCGGCTTGAAAGCAACCCTGAATATTATGGGCATTCCGTTTGATATGCCTCCCTGTACTCCTCCTGAATTATTTGTCTTTGTCACTATTTTTCCTTTTTCAGAAAAAAATTCATCATTGTGCTCGCTTCCAAGCATCTCTGTCCCTTTGAATCCTGAGCCTATCTCAAATCCTTTTGTCGCGTTTATAGAAAGCATTGCTTTTCCTAAATCAGCCTCGAGTTTATCAAAGATAGGCTCTCCTAAACCAGCAGGAATATTTTTTACAATGCATTCAATTATTCCGCCAAGAGAATCTCCGTCATTTTTTGTTTTTTCTATTAATTTTATCATTTTTTCAGCTATTTTTTTATCCGGGCATCTTACGATGTTTGACTCGATATCCTCTTTTTGCACTTTATCAGAGTCAACAATTGCAAGAATATCTTTTATTTTCTTTACATATGCAATAATTTCTACTTTGAATTTTTCCTTCAGTATTTTTTTTGCAATAGCTCCTGCTGCAACATTCCCTGCTGTCAGCCTTGCAGAGCTCCTGCCTCCTCCGAATGCATCCCTTATCCCGTATTTTTTGTCGTAAGTAAAGTCAGCGTGACTTGGCCTGTATTGCTTAATCATTTCCTGATAATCATCTTTCCTGAAATCAGAATTATAGATTATCATCGATATCGGGCTGCCTGTTGTCTTTCCATTTGAAACTCCGGAAAGTATCTCTACAATATCTTCTTCTTTTCTTTGGGTCGTTATCTTGCTTTGCCCTGGTTTTCTTCTGCCAAGCTCTTCTTGTATGTCTGACTCATTTAAATCCAGCATCGGCGGGCATCCTTCTACTATTACTCCGATTGCTTTTCCATGGGATTCTCCCCAGTTTGTAATCCTGAACAATGTTCCTAATGAATCTCCTGGCATCTTATTCACCTTTTAATTTTTTTATTGCTATCTTTTTCATCAGCTTAGTGTCTGGTTTTTTTCCTGTCCATAATTCAAATGATGCAGCTCCCTGATAGACAAGCATATTCAGGCCGCTAATAGTCTTGCATCCTGCATCTCTTGCTAGTTTCAATAATTTTGTTTCGATTGGATTATAGACTGCATCTAACACAATCTTGAAATTCTTTAATTGCGATTTCTTTGCTATAGTCTCATTTTCTTTTGGGTGCATTCCTACTGAAGTTGAGTTTATCAGTAGATCTGCCTTTTCTTTATCCATTAATTCTAATCCTCCGTATTCGCATCCGAATTCTTTTGCCAATTCTTTTGCCTTAGCAACTGTCCTGTTAAGGATAATCAAGCTTCCTTTTTTTTCAATTATTCCAAAAGCAATCCCTCGTGCAGCTCCGCCTGCTCCTAGCAAAACAATTTTTTTGCCTTTTATTGTCGTATGCTCTTCAATTGCCTTTATCAAACCAATATAGTCTGTATTAAACCCTTTTAGTTTCTTTCTGTTATTCACTATCGTGTTCACTGCTCCTATTTTTTTAGCAACTTCGTCAAGTTCATCAAGAAATGGGATAACCTGTTGCTTATAAGGAACTGTCACATTCATACCTTTAATATCTATTGCTCTCATGGACATAATTGCCTGTCTAAGATTATTATTTTCAACCTTAAAGCAGAAATATTTGTAATTCAAACCTAATTTTTCAAAAGCAGCATTGTGGATGAACGGGCTCATGCTGTGCGCTACAGGATTTCCTATTAATCCACAGATTCTCGTGTTTCCATCAATTTCTATTTTTTTCATCTCAGCTTCACTAACATCTCTTTCATCTCAGCCATGCTCATTTGGCCTGGCGTAATAAAATTATTTCCTAAAGGTGCATATGCCGCAATCTCATTACCGAACAAGACCTGTTGAATTCTAAGAGGTTTTCCATAATCTCCCATAATTATTCCTGTCAGGTTTATTCCTTGTTTTTTTGCAACTGATATCAAGCCTAGCATCCTTAAATAATCATCATAAGATGTTCCTGTGCATGCAATTTTTATGATATCGGGGTTTTTCTTCTTCATCTTCTCATATAATTCCTCAAGATCAAATGGAGTATCAATAAAATTGTGATAAGAGCATATTATTCTTGTGTGTTTTTTATTTTCCCTGGATATTTTAGACCAGTCTGAGAAAAACTCTATGTCGACATAATCAGCATCAAGTTCTATTGCTTTATTTAGCAAAGATATCCTCTCATCTTCTTTTCCTGTAAATTTTCCTCCTTCTGATTTTTTCCTGTTTGTTATTATCAACTTCTTTGTCTTTGAGTTGATTATTTTTTTTATTCCTTGCAGATTCAGATTTTTTATGAAATCTATCCTGACTTCAAGCAGTTCAAATTTCTTCTCTGCCTCTTTTATTTTTGAAATAGCCTTGACAAGAGTATTTTCTGCAACAACTACTGCTATTCTGGGGATATCTTCTGAATGAAAAATTACCTCATTGGCAACTTGCCTTACATCTTTTCTTTCTGTATCTATCTCAATGTCTGCTGTTTTTTTATAGAGCGGAATTCTGACAGATAAGACACCGGCAACTTCTTTTGTCACTGCCTTGCCTGTAAGTGACGGCCTTTTGTTCTTCTTATCCTGTTTTATTCTTGATATTATACTGGCTACAGATGCCTTTAGCCAGACTGCTCTTCCTGTTGATCTTATAATCTCAATGTTTTTGCTTTTTGTGACTATCCCGCCGCCGCAGTCAACTATCAATCTTTTTTTTTTTGAGATCTCGCTGAGCAATCCTGTTTCAGCTTCTCTAAAAGCTTCCCATCCTTTTTTTTTTACAAATTCATCTATATGTCCTATTCTTTTTTCAAGTTCTTTATCCATGTGAACTGCTTGTCTAGAGAGTTTAGCAGCTACTATATCAGACACTGTTGATTTACCTGCTCCTCTGTATCCTATAAGATAAAGATTAGACATGTTTCACTCCGACTCCTATTTCTTTTAATTTGTCCCAAAAATTCGGAAAGGATTTATTTACGCACTCATGGTTTTTTATCCTTATGCCAGGAATTCTTGCACCTATGAGTGCAAGGCTCATTGCCATCCTATGGTCATTATGCGGATCTATTGTCCCGGGAATTATTTTTCCTCCGGTTATCTCAATAGAATCTTTTGTGGTCCTGACATTTATGCCTATATTTGCAAGTTCTTTTGCTGTATCAACTATCCTATCTGATTCTTTATGCTTGAGATTGGCGATATTTGTTATCCTGGTGATTCCTGTTGCAAAAGGAGCAACTGCGCAGAGTGTCTGGACAACATCAGGCATAGTAGACATGTCAACATCTATGCCGTTAAGGTAAGGCCCGCCTATTACCTGTATGCTATGCGAATTTGTCCTTGTGATGCAACCCATCTCAACAAGAAGATCAGAGAACCTTGCTTCTCCCTGTTTTGTTGAAAAATCAATGTTTTTTAGTTTCACTGCTCCTGGAACTATTGCAGCCAATGCCATGAAATAGCTTGCAGAGCTAAAATCTGTAGGCACTGTATATTTTCTTGGAGAATACTTCTGCCCGGATTTAACCTTAAATCTGTCATAGCCTACTCTCTCTGTTTGCACTCCAAATTCTTGCATGAGAGAAATTGTCATGTCTATATATTCCATTGAAGGTATGTCTCCATTTGTTGTTATCTCAATATCTTTTAGTGCGTAAGGAGCAATCATCAGTAGAGAACTTATGAATTGGCTGCTCACATCGCTATTGATGCTTATCTTGCCGCCTTTTAGTATGCCTCCTCTTATCCTTGCCGGCGGAAAATCATTGTTCAGTGATTCTGCGTCAATGCCGAGTTGCCTTAATGCATAAAGCAATTCTTTTATAGGCCTTTCTTTTATTCTGCTAGTGCCTGTAATCGTCGTTTCCCCGTTTATCAATGCACTTAGACCTATTATAAATCTGAGAAGCGTCCCTGACTCTCCTACATCAATATTTGCAGGCCTTAATTTTTTTATGCCGCCTGAAACAAGTGTTGCGCCATCTTCTTTTTTTATATTTATACCAAGAGACCTGAATGCATCTATAGCAAATTTAATATCATTATTTTCCGGTAAGTTGTATAAAACAGATTCTCCATCAGCAAGTGATGCAAGCAAAATCGCCCTGTTTGCGACATATTTGCTTCCTGGGACACTTACTTCAGCATTGATTTTTTTAATTGGTATTATCTCAATCATCTTGGCATCTCTCTATTGCTTTTTTTATGATATCTTCTTTTACTTCAAAGGAATATTTTCCAGAAGCAGATTTCACTTTGCCTATATCCTCAAGAAGGATGAACCTTGGTGTTTTGCCTATATTTTTTTTATCATAAACCATCTTGCTTATTATTGCTGATGATCCTAATCCCTTTTTTATTTTTGTCGGAAGACCTAGATCTGTCAGTAGCCTGATGAGTCTAACTTTGGCCTCATTTTTTAGACTTCCCTCAAAAAAAGCTACTTCAGATTCTACTGCCATACCTATGCTCACGCAAAAGCCATGCTTTAACTCATATGATGATAGAGTCTCTAGGGCATGTCCGACAGTGTGGCCGAAATTCAATATTTGCCTTTCGCCTTTCTCTTCTTTAGGGTCTTTTTCAACTATGTTTTTTTTCAGGAGCACATTCCTCTTTATGATGCTGGCAATTGTCTTCTTGTCTCTCCCCAATATCTTCTTTTGATTTTTTTCTATGTCATTGAAAAAGTCTTTATCAAGTGCACAGGCCAATTTCACAATCTCAGCCAGCCCATTTAGATATTCTTCAGCAGGCAATGAATCTAAAAAATCAGTGCCTATGAAGATTGCATCAGGCTGATAGAAAGATCCTATCTGGTTTTTCCCCTTAGTTGTATTGACTCCTGTCTTCCCGCCAATTGCGGCATCGCTCATAGCGAGAACTGTAGTAGGTATCTGGATGAGCGGGATGCCCCTTGCAAAAGTAGATGCGACAAAACCGGCAAGATCAGTCACGACACCGCCGCCGAAGCCCACTATAAGACTGCTTCTCGAAAAATTGTTTTCAAGAAACATATCTTCTATTTTCTCCTTCTGTAGCCTAGACTTGCTTCCTTCGCCATGAGTTATAGGAATTATCAAAGGCTTTGGTTTTAAGCTGTTTAAAGAGTTAAGGAAAGTTTTGCCGTAAATTCTCATGAGATTATCATCAGTTATAACTGCAATATTCTTGCCTTGGCCTGATGAATTGAGGTGATCCAGGATCTCTTTTCCTAGTGAATCCCCGAAAAATATCTCGGTTACCTTTTCTCCTTCCTTTATTTTCTGGATGATCGATTCCATCTTCAGAGTTTTTTGCCGACTGCTTTGCAGACCGGCCTTAATTCCTCCAATAATTTCTCAAGTTGTTCAGGATATAATGATTGCTCGGCATCGCTCATTGCTTCTTCTGGGTTTGGATGCATCTCAATCAATAGCCCATCTGCGCCTACTGCTGCTGCTGCTTTGCTTAGTGCTGCAACTATATCTCTTTTTCCTGCAGCGTGGCTTGGGTCGACTATCACAGGAAGATGAGTCTCCATCTTTAATATTGCGACTGCTCCCAGATCAAGAGTGTTCCTGTATGCTGTCTCAAATGTCCTTATACCTCTTTCGCAAAGAATGACATTCTTGTTCCCATGTGCCAAAATATATTCAGCTGCCATGATAAATTCTTTTATTGTCGCAGACATGCCTCTCTTAAGTATCACGGGCTTGTCTATTTTCCCAAGTTCTTTCAGAAGGTCAAAATTCTGCATGTTCCTGGCTCCTACTCTCAATATATCTACATATTCAGCAGCTATCTTGACATCTCTTACATCCATTATCTCAGTCTCGACCATTAAGCCTGTTTTTTCTTTGACCATTTTCAGCAGTTTTAATCCTTCAATCCCCAGCCCCTGAAAATCATATGGAGAGGTTCTCGGCTTAAAGGCTGATGCCCTCATTATCTTTATCCCCATTTTTTTAAGGATGTTTGCAGCTGCCATTATCTGCGATTCATTTTCAACAGAGCATGGGCCTGCGATCACAACAAAATCGCCGTTGCCTATTTTTACATCCCCTATTTTCACTACAGTAGTCTGGGAATGATGCTCTCTACTTGCAAGCTTAAATGGCTTTAGAATCCTTACGACTTTTTCAACGCAGTTGAGGGATTTCAGATGATCCTCAAGGTCGGTTTGCTGGGTCTGCCCCAATATATGTATGACTGACCTCTCCACACCTTCAAAGACAACAGGCTTTAGTTTTCTTGCTATTATCCTCTCTTTGACATGTTCAACATCTTCTTTTTTTGTTCCTGGTTTGAGCACAACTATCATTTTTTTTCACCTTTACATCTGCAACTAATCTTAAGAATTTCGCCCGGGAATAAGAACTCTGGCATCAATCGCCAGAGGCCTTAAGATTTAGTTGCCTAAACCCGGGCCTTAGTTAAAGACGTAGAAATAAGAAAACAATACTACCCAAAACTGTTCCAATATATTTTTTTGGGATAAATTTTGCATAGTTTATCTGGAGGTTAGAGCTAATATATAAATATTGCTGTTAGATAGAATATGCATTATTTGAGCCTTTTTATTATCTCATATGACTTCAATACAAATTCTTCTTTTACATATATGAGAAGCTCCTGGCTCGCTGTCAGTAATTCAGAGACAACAATGTCATTCAGGAAAAGCTCTCTAGTGATGACCGCAATAATACCTTTTGCACTTATGACTTCTTTAGGAAAGAGTATGCTTATTTCAGAGATATTATCAGATCTGTTTGTCAAGTTTGTCTTTTCAAATATTTTTTTGAAATTTTTTTCTTTTGATTCATCAATGATAAGAGTCACACTAGTTGTCCCGACGATCACCTTGAATGTCTCTGAGACAACATAATTTGTCTCGCCTGTTATTACGCTTAATTTTTGGGCCAGACTCTCATTTTTCTCAAAATTAAGGATCACAAGATTATCTTTTATGCTTGTCTTGATGTTCTTGAATGCCTGGAATTCATCCTTTTTTTCTGTCTTAAAATCGAATCTTCTCAACATGGCTATAACTGCATTTAATTGTGGTTTTGAGGATATTTTTTTCTCAACAATATATCTTGCAAGCGCTCTTCTGTTAATCAGGCCTTCTGAATAGCATTTTTCTATCTCAGGTTTTTTAGAGATGAATTCCCTGAAATTCTGTTCTATTTGTGACATAATTATGATAAATAATACGTTTATTAATAAATATTATCATTTATGACACATAATTTAAATATAAATTGCATTTTTATTCCTTCTATGAACTCAAGCAAGTTAAGGAACTGCATTTGGCGCTTTTTCTAGTTAGCAAAGTTACAATTATCAGGGATCAAAATGCATTATCAACTATCCCTATCAAAATGCATTATAATTGAATAATAAAATTGGAGGCAATTAAGATGATTAAAAATAATCTGGATATTATTGTTCATGTATTAAATGATATTAGTCCTGTATTGATGGATTTTTTCACGAACGTTACAGCAACTAATGCATTCTCAAAAGAAAAAAATATCTCTTTCGGCCTTGGACTAAGCGTTATGCTGAATTATGCGAGACATGATAGTTACTGCATTCAAGCAACATTCCTAGATAGGTCCCTTACGGTTGAAAGAGGCACTTTTAGTATGGGTAATTTTGGGAACGCAAATGATATCAAAATAAATTATTGTAAAAGAGATACAGAATATTATGCATATTATTCCGAAAGCAATGGCGGATATGCAAGAATGATCCCTCGCACTACTTCAATAGAAGTGGCATAGAGATATTCCATATTAAATAAAGGTGATAAAATGCAATCAGCACAGAATTTCAATCTCAACGGAAACACGGACTATTTCAAGACCCTCTTAAAACAGGTGAAGATAGGCAGCATCGTTCCTCTGTACAAAAAGGTGGATAGGGCAATAGATCCTGCAAAGCTCTTCGAGAAACTCTCAGACTATGGAAGGCAAGAGAACTGCATATTTCTTGAATCAGCTGCAATTGTTCCAAAATACGGGGAAAACAGCATAGGCAGCGCTGACCCGTGCCTTAGGATGACAGGAAAAAACGAGAACTTTTCAATAAAGGCCCTAAATCCTCTTGGCGAGAGAATGCTTGTTTTCATGAAGGATGATTTTGGATTTTGCCAGGTTAAAATAACACAGGGAGAAATAACTGGCAAATTATTTCCGCAGAGGAAAAACGTAAGTGAAGATGAAAGGTTAAAATTAAGGACTCATATCGATATAATAAGGGTAGTTGCATTCAAGTTCCAGCCGATCTTTAAGCCCTTTGTATGCTATGGTGGGCTTTTCGGCGCAATATCCTATGATTTCATCGACCAATTTGAAGACTTGCCTAAAAACAGGATAGATGAGATAAACGAGAACGACTATGAATTTTTCTTCCTGGACAATCTCTTTTTTGTGGACCGTAGGAACAATACAACATATTTTGTTGCAAACGCCATCAAGACAGACGATGACCATGAGAAACTTTTTGCTGAATGCTTAACTAAACTTGAGAACTATGAAAATACACTTAATATCAAAGATAAGGACTTCAGGAAAAAAGAGAGAGAGAATTCTGCTGAGGTAACAGCCGACATATCTAAAGAAGATTTTATCTCGAATGTAAAAAAAATAAAAGAGCACATCGATAACGGTGACATTTTCCAGTGCGTCTTTTCCAGGACAATAAAATATCCTTACGCAAAAGAGCCGTTTGATGTCTACAAATCATTAAAAAAAATCAACCCTTCGCCTTATATGTTCTATGAAAATTTCGGGACATCTGTCTTGCTTGGTGCAAGCCCTGAAATGAGCCTTAGGGTTGAAGGAAGCAATGACAAGAAGATTGTAGAGATAAGGCCTATTGCAGGCACAAGGCCGCGCGGCATCATAAACAAAAAGATTGACGAGGAGCTTGACTCTAGGTATGAGATTGATATTAAAAGAGATGACAAGGAATTGGCCGAGCATACAATGTTAGTTGATCTAGCAAGGAACGACATCGCAAAAATTTCTGAAATCGGAACCAGGGTTGTCGATGAATCGTATACTGTTGAAAAATATTCCCATGTGCAGCATCTTGTATCAAATGTAAGAGGAGTTTTAAGAAAAGATCTTGACTGCCTGCACGCATATATATCTACAATGAACATGGGGACATTGACCGGCGCTCCGAAAATAAGGGCAATGGAATTCGTAAGGAAATATGAAGATACAAAACGCGGTTTCTACGGAGGGAGTGTCCTGTATATTACGCCAAGCAAAGACATGGACTCATGCATAGTAATAAGATCGATGACGCTTAAAGATAATGTTGCATATGTCAGGTCAGGAGCAGGAATTGTCTATGACTCAGTCCCTGAGAAAGAATTTGATGAGACAGAAAAAAAAGCGTTTGCATGTTTGCAGGCAATAACTTCTGCTGGTGATTCCCATGAATAAGCTTAGGACATTGATTATAGATAACTTTGACTCATTCACATTCAATCTTGTTGATGAGTTTGAGAAGATGGGCTGCGATGTAATTGTATATAGGAATAATAATACTATTGAAACTTTCAAAAAAATAATCGCAGATGAAAAAATAAGATTGATAGTGATTTCTCCAGGAGGCTATGTCCCGAAAGAAGTTCCTGTCTGTAAAGAGATTGTGAAAGAGTTTTATCGTAATATCCCGATATTCGGCGTCTGCCTTGGGCATGAATGCATAATTGAGGCATTCGGAGGGAAAATCACTATGGCGCCTAGCCCAATGCACGGCAAATCATCTGCCATATTCCATGACAACAGGACAATATACAAAAATATCGATAATCCGCTATTTGGAGGAAGATACCATTCTCAGGTCGGCCATAATCTTCCGGAAGAATTAGAAATAACTGCAAGAACAAATGATGGGATTATCATGGGCGTTCGCCATAAAAAATATCTTGTTGAAGGTGTCCAATTCCATCCTGAATCAATCCTAACGCCGCAGGGAAGCCTGATAATAAAAAACCTTATTGATAATGTGAAAGAGGCGCAAAAATGATTGGTCCTATCCTGAAAAAGCTTGCGCAAAAAAAATCTCTAACAGAAGAAGAGGTAAGGTTTGCCTTTGAAAAGATGATGTCAGGAGAGTTGGCAGATTCCCAGGCTGCATCCTTTCTGACTGCGATTGAGATCATCGGACTTAGCGATGAAGATGTAATTTTTGCCCTTGAGGAGATAAGAAAAATATCAATAAAGATATCCCCTAAGGCAGAGCGCCTTGTTGACACATGCGGGACAGGCGGGGATAATTCCGGGACTTTCAACATATCTACAGTCGCTGCATTTGTCGCTGCTGGGGCAGGCGTAAATGTGGCAAAACATGGAAACAGGTCTAATTCATCCAAATGCGGGTCAGCTGATGTCCTTGAATCACTCGGAGTCAACCTGAATATTGGGCCAAGCAAAGCTGAAAAAATGCTTGAGGAAATTGGTATATGCTTCCTGTTTGCTCCTATCTATCATCCCGGGTTTAAGAATGTCGCAAAAATAAGGAAAGAACTTGGCTTCAAGACCATCTTTAATTTTCTTGGACCTTTATGCAACTCCGCTAATGTAAAAAGGCAGGTCATCGGAGTATATGACCAGGAACTGACAGAGAGGATTGCAAATATCCTGAGAAAAATAGGTTCAGAACATATCCTTGTTGTAAACGGAGGAGGGATGGATGAGATATCAATATCTGAAAAAACAAAAATAACTGAACTCAAGGATGGCGAAATAAAAACATATTACATTGACCCTAAAGAGCTTGGTTTTTTCAACCAAGAGGAAGGATTGTCAGGCGGCACAATAGAAGACAACAAGAGGATAATGCAGGAGGTCCTTGAAGGAAGCAAAAGCTCAAGAAGAGATGCAGTAGCATTGAATGCTGCCGCTGCGATTTATGTGTCCGGAAAAACAGATTCAATTAAGTCTGCAATAGTGCTCGCTGAAAAATCCATTGATTCAGGTGCGGCATTAAAGAAACTAAATGATCTTATTCAGGTGTCTAACATATGAAAAAAACAAACACAAGATTAGACAGGATAATAGAGTATAAGCTAAAAGAGCTGGAGATAAGAAAAAAAGAATTGCCCCTAAGCAAGATAAAATCATTGATAGGAGAAAATAAGTTCACAAAAAATAGTTTTAAAGATAGCCTCTCAAATAAAGGAAGAATATCCTTGATTGCAGAGATAAAAAAAGCATCTCCGTCTTTAGGAATAATTAAAGAAGATTTTAACCATATTGAAATTGCAAAGAATTATGAAAAATACGGGGCAAGCGCAATATCTGTGCTTACTGATGAATATTTTTTTCAGGGGAATATCAATTTCATTGAAGACATCAAAAAGAATGTTGATTTACCCATCCTAAGAAAAGATTTCCTGTTTGACCCATACCAGATATATGAATCAAAGGCTTTTGGCGCTGATGCTATATTACTAATAGCAGGCATTTTGTCAAAAGAAGAATTAAGACATTTTTTGGATTTGGCGCATGAGCTTGAAATGGATTGCCTGCTAGAAACCCATACCTACCTTGAGATTGATGCTGCGAATGATTCCAGTGCAGATATAATCGGGATAAATAACAGGGACCTAAAGACCTTTGCAGTAGACATAAATAATTTCCTGAACCTATCGAGGTTCATACCGAAAAATAAGATCATTGTATGCGAATCAGGGATATTTACAAGGACTGATACATTGAAAGTGAAACTTGCAGGCGCCGATGCTATCCTTGTGGGTGAGAGCCTTATGACTGCAAAAGATCTGAAATCAAAGATTTTCGAGCTGATGATATGATGGAAAAAGCTCCTATTGTAAAAATAAAAGTATGCGGCATAACAAACCTTGAAGATGCACTGTTCTGCATAAAAAACAAGATAGATTATATTGGTTTCAATTTTTATGAGAAAAGCCCAAGATACATCCTTCCAAAAAAAGCTAAAGAGATAAAAGATAAACTCCCTAGGTCTAAAACAAAATTTGTAGGCGTGTTTGTGAATGAAAGCATTGCCGGGTTATGTAAAATTGCTAGGGAAGTTGGGTTGAATTTGCTTCAGTTGCATGGTGATGAGAACAGCAAATATATCCTAAATCTAAGATGTAAATTCCCTAAAGCTAAAATTATTAGAGCTATTAGAGTCAAAGAGAAGGCTTCTCTAGGAGGGATTGGCGCAATAAGTTCTGATTACATTTTATTCGATAATTATTCAAGAAATAAATATGGAGGAACCGGTGCTAGTTTTTATTTCAATTTCCTTAAAGGTATTAGCAGAGGATTTTTTTTATCAGGCGGAGTAAATGCTATGAATCTTCATAATGCTTTGAAATTAATGCCTTTTGCAATTGATGTTAATTCAGGCATAGAGTCAACTCCTGGAAAAAAAGACAGTTCAAAGATAATTGAGATATTAAAAATAATGAGGGACAAAAAATGAAATTGAATACTAAATTCGGAAAATATGGAGGGACATATATCCCGGAATTGTTAATGCCTGCGCTTGCTACGCTTGAAGATGCATATATCAAATATAAAGATGACCCGAACTTCAATGCAGAGCTCAATCATCTTTTAAAGACATATGCAGGAAGGCCGACACTCTTGTATTTTGCCAAAAATCTCTCAAAAAAATTAGGTTATAAAGTATATCTGAAAAGAGAGGACATGCTGCATGGCGGTGCTCACAAGACCAATAATGCGCTTGGCCAGGGGCTTTTAGCTAAGTATATGGGAAAAACAAGGATAATTGCTGAAACTGGTGCAGGACAGCATGGGGTTGCTGTTGCAATGGTAGGAGCGTATCTGGGATTAAAAACTGAAATTTACATGGGCACAAAAGATATTGAAAGGCAGAAAATGAACGTTTATAGGATGATGCTTTGCAACGCAAAGATAAACCCTGTAAATTTAGGTTCATGCACATTAAAAGATGCTATAAGCGAATGTTTGAGGGATTGGATAACAAATATTGAAGATACATATTATTTGCTTGGCACAGTTGCAGGTCCTCATCCTTATCCCTCTCTAGTCAGGGACTTTCAGAAGATAATCGGAGAAGAGGTGAAAAATCAGATTATGCAACAAGAAGGGAAACTTCCTGATTATATTATTGCCTGTGTAGGCGGCGGAAGCAATGCTATGGGGATTTTCAATGAATTCATAAATGAAAAAAAAGTGAAATTAATAGGAGTTGAGCCTGCAGGCAAGGGCCTGGATACAGAGTTCCACGGTGCAGCGATAGGAAGAGGAAAGCCTGGAATTTTCGATGGCTCATTATCTTATTTATTGCAGGATGAAAATGGCCAGATAAAAGAATCTTTTAGCATCTCGGCAGGCCTGGATTATCCTGGTGTGGGAGCACAGCTTTCATATTTGCATGATACAAGGAGAGTTGAATTTACATCAGCCACAGACAAAGAAGCGCTAAAAGCTTTCAAGCTGCTTTCAGAGACAGAGGGTATCATACCTGCGCTCGAGTCATCGCATGCTGTTGCCCATGCTATAAAATTGTCCAATAAACTAAACCCTGATGATATTGTTGTTATAAACCTTTCAGGAAGGGGGGATAAGGATGTTTTTCATGCTATGAAAGAAATTGAAACATTAGGTGATTATAATGATAAATGAGAAATTTGCAGAACTTAAATCAAAAAAACAAGGAGCATTCATGACTCATGTTTACTATGGGGACCCTGACGAAAATTTTTCAGTGGAATTGATAAAAACTCTAATACGTAATAATGTGGATATAATTGAATTCGGAATCCCTTTCTCTGATCCTACTGCAGATGGTCCGACATTTATGAATGCATGTACAAGAGCAATAAAAAATAGCATGACTCCTGCAAAATGTATTGAAGGGATTAAGAAAATACGTGCAGTGAACAAGAGCATTCCGGTTATTGTGACAAGCTATTTTAACATTGTTTATCAATATGGAGTTGAAAAATTTATCAAAGATATAAAACAAGCCGGAGCAGAGGGTCTAATCATTCCAGAAGCAGTAATAGAAGAATCAGATGATCTGCAAAATTATGGAACTATGCATGGTATTGATATTATTTATTTGATTGGGCCATATTCAACAGATGAAAGAATAAAAAAGATTGTAAAAAAAGCCTCTGGCTTTCTTTATCTTTGTGCTGTTGCAGGAGTTACTGGGGTAAGGGAAAATCTAAACAATTCGATTCTGGATTTAATAAAAAGAACCAGAAGATATACAGACCTTCCGTTGATGGTTGGTTTTGGGATTTCAAAGCCGGAACATGCGAAGATATTGCTTGAAAATGGCGCAGATGGCATTATAATCGGGAGCGCTGTCGGAAAGATATATGAAAAATACATAAGCAAAGACAGGATTATTGATGAAAATAGATGCCTGGATGAGGTCTCAGGTTTCATAAAAGAAATTAAAGACGCCTGCAATAAAGAATAATTTTAAATATCTTGTTTTTATTAATAATGTAATACTAAATTATAACCGATATCTTTATTTATACTTGGATTTTTATTTGACTTGGGTGGTATCATGCATCATGAGATTAAACTAAAGGTCGCAGAGGCAATTCAGGATGACGTCAATAAAGGTATTGTGAGGATTGATTCTAGCTTTATGCACGAGCTTGGCATTAGGCCTGGCGAGATTATAGAGATAATAGGAGAGAGGAAGACTGTTGCAATAGCTGACAGAGCATATCCGGGAGACATTGGCCTCAATATAATCAGGATGGACGGCCTTGTCAGGAGAAACGCAAAGGCAGGAATAGGAGAGATTGCGACAATTAAGAAAGGGAATGTTGTAGAAGCGAAAAAAGTGACAATCGCACCTCAGAGAAAAGGGATTGTCATAAGAGCTAACCCTCTGATTTTCAAGCAGGGTCTTCTTGGCAGAGCTGTACTAAAAGGAGATATTGTCTCATTAGGAGGGACTACAAGAAGAAGGAGCGCGATGTCAGCTAACCCTATGTTCGGGGAAGATGTCTTCAATATGCTTGATGAAAGCCTCATGGGTTTTGGTCTTGGAGACTTGAAATTTGTAGTAGTAGACACAACCCCTAAGCAGGCTGTTGTCATTACAGAGCAGACAGAAGTCCAGTTCAACCCTGAAGCAACAGAAGTTGCAGAAGAAAAGTTGTTGGAAGTGACATACGAAGACATAGGAGGGCTCGACGATGAGCTTAGAAAAGTAAGGGAGATGGTAGAGCTTCCATTAAAACATCCTGAATTGTTTGAAGCCCTGGGAATAGAACCGCCAAAAGGAGTCTTGCTTCACGGACCTCCTGGAACAGGAAAGACACTCCTTGCAAAGGCTGTTGCAAATGAAACAGCGGCAAACTTCTTTTTGATAAACGGCCCTGAGATCATGAGCAAATATTACGGACAATCTGAAGAAAATTTGAGGAAGAAGTTTGAAGAGGCTGAGAAAAATGCGCCTGCAATAATATTCATAGATGAGATAGATGCAATAGCCTCAAAAAGAGAAGAGTCGAAAGGAGAAGTCGAAAGAAGGGTTGTGGCCCAGCTTCTGGCTCTCATGGACGGGCTTAAATCAAGAGGAAAAGTTGTTGTCATAGGCGCGTCTAACATACCTAATGAGCTTGACCCTGCATTAAGGAGGCCGGGAAGGTTTGACAGGGAACTTGAGATTGGCGTGCCTGATAAAGAAGGCAGGCTCAATATCCTTAAGATCCATACAAGGAATATGCCTCTCACAAAAAACGTGAACCTAAAAGAGATTGCTGAGATAACACATGGTTTTGTAGGAGCCGACCTGTCAGCGCTTGCAAAAGAAGCTGCAATGAACCTCTTGAGGGAGATTTATCCTGACCTGAAACTTGAAGAGGACAAGCCTATTCCAAAGGAATCCCTTGAAAAACTCAGGGTCTCAAAAAATGATTTCATTGAAGCTCTGAAAGTTGTCAGGCCAAGCGCATTAAGAGAAGTCTTAATTGAGGTTCCGAATGTAAAATGGGACAACATAGGAGGCCTGGTTGAAGTAAAGCAGGAATTAATAGAAGCTGTCGAGTGGCCTTTGAAACAACCTGCAGTATTTGTAAGAATGGGGATAAAGCCTCCTAAAGGGATATTGTTGTATGGGCCTCCTGGAACAGGAAAGACACTCCTTGCAAAGGCTGTTGCAAGCGAGAGCAAGGCCAATTTCATATTGGTCAAAGGCCCAGAACTACTCAGCAAGTGGGTAGGGGAATCTGAGAAAGCAGTGAGGAAGATATTCGAGAAAGCAAGGCAGACAAGCCCAACAATAATTTTCTTTGATGAGATTGATTCTCTTGCCCCAAGAAGAGGGATGGACAATGACAGCCACACCTCAGAGAGAGTTGTAAACCAGCTCCTGACAGAGATGGACGGTATGGTAGAGCTGCATAACATCGTTATTATAGGAGCGACAAATAGGCCAGATATACTTGACACTGCACTTCTTAGGCCAGGAAGATTTGATAGGATAATTCTTGTGTCAGGGCCTGACATAAAGTCAAGGCTTGAAATCTTAAAGATCCATACAAAAAACATGCCTTTAGGAAAAGATGTTGACCTTAATTATATAGCAAAGCAGACTGAAGGATATGCTGGTGCTGACCTTGAAGCTGTTTGCAGGGAAGCTGCGATGCTCGCATTGAGGAAAGATATCAAGGCTGAAAAAATAGGGAAAGTATTTTTTGATGCTGCCATTGAGAAAGTGTCTCCGAGCATAACAAAGGAGATTGAAGAAGCATACAAAGAATTGAAAACACAATTCAAGTCTGCAAGAGGCAAAGAGATGAAAGAGAGCAAGCCTGCTTATTATGGATAGGGAGATTATTTTTTATTCTTTTATTTTAAGGGTGTGGATGACGGGGGGTTTTATAAGGGAGGTTAACTTACGTACCATAATTTATTTTTTCAAATACTTAAAAAAATTTTCGTTCTTAAGAACTTTTCTTATCAAATAGAATAGTATCATAAACACTATTAGTAGTCGAAATTTTCAACAATTCATAAGGGTTATAAACAGTAGCTTGTAATTTTGCTTTTTCATCAATATAGATTTCCTTTATTTCGTGCCATTTTATTAGTTTTGAACTTCCAGAAAATCTTAAGGTTTCAATTGAGTGTGGCGTTATGTTGCTAAGAATTATTCCCTCATTTGTTATTCTTAATACCTCAACTTTAAACCAAAAATATGAAGCATAAAGAAAAAAAATAAATATCATTGTATATGAAAAATATGGAAGATAAGAGATATATTGATTAACTATGAATTTTAATGAAGTATATCCATACAAGAATCCTAATATGAGTGGAATAAGAAAAACCAGGGGCTTTTGGGTTAATAGATATAAACCAAGACCTATAGATAAGAAAAATAGTATGATTGTATTAGCACTAAAAGAGTACTTATTCACAACCAAGTTAGTCCCCATAACAATAATAATAATGATAGAAACAAACAATAAGATATATTTTGTTATCTCTGAATCTTTCCATAATTCATGTTTTTCCATTTTTATTATACACAAATTTTAATAATAATAAAATAAGAAATAAAAAAACTATTTCTTCACAACCCCATGCCCGCCGAACTCTCTCCTTACTGCGGCAATTGTCCTTTTTCCTAGTGAGAAATTATCTGATTTGTCTTCTCTGACGTTTACTGCCGCATCAAACCCAGGAGCATATCCGTTTACAGATTCTTTTGTTTTTTTAAGTTCCTCTATTGTGACGCTGCCTATCTCTGTCCCGAGCTTGTCAAAGTCTTTTCTCTGCAATGCTTTTGTTGTCAGATCTAAAAGCCAGCTTTTTATTACAGAGGCCGGTTGCCATACTGATGTTGCCTTGTCAAGTTTTATCGGATGCTTAAATCTGCTTAGTATCTCAATTCCTTCTGCCAGGCCTTCTAGATAAGTATACTCTATCATGTTATGGACGCTTTTGACAAAATGGCCGCTTCCGCTTTCTCCGAAATAGCCGTATGCATTTTGAGCCGAGAGTGATTTGCAGAAAGGCTCTATGTATTGAAACTGGGATTTAGGCCCTCCGACCATCATAGTGTATCCGTTTTCCAGGCCATGGATACCTCCTGAAACTCCGCAGTCAAAGAAATAAATCCCTTTTTCCATGCAGATTTTGCTATGGCGCTCTGCATTCTCGTAGAAATCATTGGCCCCGTCAATGAGGATATCTCCTTTTTTCAGCAAAGACAAAAGCTTTTTTATCATGTCGTCTGTCACAACTCCAGCAGGAAGCATGAGCCAGATTATTTTTTTGTCTGGCAGTTTCCCTACTAATTCTTCAATGCTGTAAGCAGGAATAGCGCCTTTTTTTGCAATGTCTTTGATTTTGTCTGGTGTCCTGTTGTATGCAACGACATCATGCTTATGTTTAATTAAACGCAGAACCATACCATGGCCCATCCTTCCTAAACCAATAAATCCGATTTTCATGATGTCACCTCAAATTCTCATATATTACTGCATCTTTAATATCATAAGCTATCTTTGCTGGCATTTCTTCTATCTTAATGTTTTTCTCACTGAACTTCTTAAATGCATGTTTTTTCCCATCGCCTACAAACAAAAATATTCCTAGGCCTGTCTTCAATGCGAGCTTTCTTGATAAAGTCATCCTGTCTTTCGGTGGTTTTGGTGAATCATGAAGCAAAAAGAAGTGTTCTGAATCATCATAGATTGAGCCACTCGGAAAAAGCGCTCCTATATGTCCATCTTCTCCTACTCCGAATATCGCAATATCAAATTTTCCTCCGTATTTTTTAAATTCTGATTCATATTTTTTTAATCCGTGATCTTTTTCTTCACTAAGTATGAAAGGATGCAAGTTGCTTTTTGGTATTTCCATTCCATTTAGTAATGTTTCTTCTAAGAGCCTGTAATTGCTCTCTGCATCATTTATAGGAACAAGCCTTTCATCAACCATGAAGATATGTGTCTTCTTCCAGTCTATCCTCTTTTCTTTCTTGAGCGAGTCATTGAGCAGTTTTACGCTCCTGCCGCCGGGAAATCCAAGAACAACATAATCTTTTTTTTTAAGTAAAGAATTTATTTTTTTCACAATCTCATCTGTAACTTTCTGTATATCTTTTGTTATGATCATCTTCTATCACTAGTACGGCTCTCTCCAATGATGCCCGTATTTCTTTAGCATTTTGTCAGATGCAACAGGTCCCCATGTCCCGCAGGTATATTTCAGAAGCTCTTGCTTTTCTTTGTTCTTTATTATTGGATCTATTATCTTCCATGCCTGCTCAACCTCATCCCATCTTGTGAAAAGAGTAGAATCGCCGTTAAATACATCCTGCAGCAATTTTTCATATGCTTCAGGAGTGTTTATCCCGAACAGGCATTCATGGCAGAAATCCATAGAGACTTCTTGTATCTTGAATTCGCTCCCGGGTTCTTTTGCATTAAATCTGACATATATTCCTTCGTCAGGCTGCAATCTTACTACAAGCACATTCTGTTTTGCATCTTTGAAGATATTCTGACTTACTTGCCTGAAATATACTACAACTTCAGATGCTTTTCTTGAAAGATATTTCCCTGTCCTAAGGTAAAATGGTGTTTTTTCCCATCTCTTATTTTTTATCTCAAGTTTCATGGCAGCATATGTCTCTGTTTTAGAATATTTTTTTACTCCTGATTCATCTGTATAATTATTGCCTGTCTTGCCTTTAACATACTGCCCAAATACTGCATCTCCTGAAAAAATTATTTTCTTGAGTGCATTCACTTTTTCTTTTTTAATTTCTTTTGTAGTGAATGATTTCGGAGGCTCCATTGCGACTATAGACAATATCTGCAGAAGATGGTTCTGTATCATGTCTTTGGTTGCGCCGTAATTGTCATAATATCCTCCTCTAGTCTCGACACCGAGGCTCTCAGCCACTGTTATCTGGATGTTTTCAATATGTTCTGTATCCCATACAGATTCAAATATCTTATTTGCAAACCTGAAAGCAAAAAGGTTTTGCACTGCCTCTTTTCCGAGAAAATGGTCTATCCTGAAGATTTCACTTTCATCAAACAAGGTAGAAAGCTCCTTGTTTAGTTCTTTTGCAGAAGTTAGATCATTGCCAAACGGCTTTTCTATTATTATCCTGTATTTCCTGTCTTCTTTTCTATTGATAACTCCGTGTGTCTTAAGGCTGCCAAGGATATTTGTAAAATGTTCAGGTTTTGTGGCAAGATAGAAAATCCTGTTGCCTTTTGATCCGTATTTTTTATCAAGATCATCCATAAATTCTTTTATTCCGTCGCATGATTCTTCATTCTCAAAATCGTTCCTGAAATAGTATATAGAGGATGAAAAATTTCCCCAGACTTCTTCATTGAATTTTTTCACTGATTTTTTTATGGCCTGCTTTGCATCCTGCCTGAAATCATCATTGGACTTGTCCCTCCTTGCTATCCCTACTAATGAAAATTCCTTTGGCAAAAGGTTTTTTTCTTTTAGCCTGTACATTGCAGGAAGAAGCTTCCTGTTTGTCAAGTCTCCTGTTGCTCCGAATATAATAAAGATAAAAGGCTCCATAAGGTTAAGTGTATGAACAGGGTATTTATAGGTTTTGCTTAAATGGTTTTTTGTTGCATTAAAATAAAACAATTAAACACGCACGCCAAATAGCAGCAGACGCACAAACAATGTTTGTGCTATTCGGGCTTCCCGTATGGAGATAACTCACTAGCGTTCGTAATTTCATCCATTGGATGAAACAACCTCTCCCTCATCTGCGCGGGTGTGGCGTGCTACGAGACGGGGGATAATCAAGCTTGACTTGATTTACAGGAAGGTAATGACTGTAGCCCCCTACGGGGTGTCGAGTAGGACAAATAATGAATTATTTGTCCGTAGCACCGCCTTTATGATTTTATTCAGCTGATAATATTATGCACAATGTTTATAAAATCCTTTTCAGTATCAAAATACATGAAATCACCAAAAGAACTGTTTTTCGGAACTGCAGGGATTCCTATTTCTACACAGGACAGAAATACCATAAATGGGATAGCCAGGGTAAAAGAGCTTGGTCTTGGAGCAATGGAGCTTGAATTCGTACATAGTGTCAATATCACAAAAGAGAAAGCGTCAGATGTAAAGAAACAGGCAGGGCTGCATGACATTTTTTTGACATGCCATGCGCCTTATTTCATAAACCTTAATTCTTCTGAACCTGCAAAGAAATATGCCAGCATGGACAGGATTGAAAAATCAGCTGAGATATTATATGAATGCGGCGGATGGTCAGTATGCTTCCACCCCGGGTTTTATCTTAAGGATGAGAGACCTAAGGTTCTAGAGACAGTAAAAGAAAGAGTCAAAGAGATAAGGAAAAAACTGGATGATAAAGGCATAGATTTGTGGCTTAGGCCTGAAACAACAGGAAAAGAGACACAGTTCGGAAATGTTGAAGAGCTCTTGAAGATTAGCCAGGAAAACGAAAAAGTTATGCCTGTATTTGATTTTTCGCATCTCCATGCAAGGTCAAACGGAAAATATAATACAAGAGAAGAATTTACACAGGTGCTTGAGACTGTTGAAAAATACCTCGGCAAAGAAGGGTTGAATAACATGCATATCCATCTTTCCGGGATTGCGTATTCTGAAAAAGGAGAGAGGAACCACCTCATACTTGAAGAATCAGACATGAACTATAAGGATCTCCTGAAAGTCTGGAAAGAATTCAAGATAAAAGGTGTTGTGATATGCGAGAGCCCGAATATTGAATGGGATGCCTTGCTATTGAAAAAAATATATGATGAAAAAAACTAAGAAAATTCTTTTCTCATCCTGTCTAATCTTTTTGCATTGATCCTTATGTTTTCAAGGGTCTGCCTAAGAGCCATGTCGATTCCTGTTGTCTTGTTCTTATTGAAGAAATCTTTTATATCTTTCTCAGACTCATAATCAGACAGAACTTTAAGGGTCCCTAAAGCACGCCTTAGGAGCATCTTTGTCTCTCCCAATCTTTCATCCAAAAATTTCCAGTTCTTCTTTGTCCATGGCCAGAGCATCTTTTTTGCATACGGGTTTCCGGCAAGGTAGCTCATGACATATATCATGTCAGAGAACCTGATATCGTCTGATAGCATGAAATCAAATGCCTTTTGAATGAGCTTTTCATCCCTGAATCCTGACATCGCACCCATGAACCTTATCTTCTCTTCCTGTGTTTTTGCTTTTTTATAGAATTGCCTGAAAAGTTCATATGTCTTTTCATCTCCGTTCCAGGAGATTGTGCTAAATACTGCCCCTTGTAGATCAGGGACTAGTGAAGATTTGTCTTTTAAGTATAGATCAAATCTCTTTTTCGCTTCTTGGGTTATTTCCTTATCGCCCAATCTTCCGAGAAAACTTATTGTCTTTGCCCGAAGCATCGCGTATGTGTGCGGGTCATCCTTTTTTTTCTCCCATCCCAGGATTGAAAAATTCTTCTTTGCAAATGATACGCATTCTTCTTTTATTTTAGGGCTGAATTTTTCAAAGAAAGTATGTGAATAAATTGAATGCATATTATCCTGGATGTCTGAGAGGACAAGGAAGTCATTGTCATTGTAGTATGTCTTGACCAGATCCAAGTAATCCTTTACCCTGTTATCTCCTGAGGCGCATAGAGCATAGAAATCGTTCTGTATCCCCCATCTGTCAATGTTTGAGAGCTTTTTTTCTTTTATCTGTTTTTTTAATTCTGCAAGCATTGCCTCAGGATATTTTACCCTGTAGAACCCCACCTGCTCTGTGTTTAATTTTATTGTATCCTTTGTCTCTAATGTTTTTTTCTCTGATTCCATCAATACTGTAACTGATTTTTCATTATCTATGTAATTCAGAGGGATCATCCAGGTATCATCTGACTTCTCTTTCTCAAATAAGAATCTTGATTGGAATAATACGATATTTTTTCCTTCTTTTTTTACTTCAACCATCGGATATCCTGTCTTCTTTATCCAGTTTGTAAGCATTTTTTTGACAGGCTTTCCTGAAGCTTTCTCAAATGACTCCCATAAGTCAACTGACTCTGTGTTTGCATATCTGAATTTATTCAGGTAATTTTTTATGCCTTCAATAAAGTCTTTCTCTCCCAGATAATGGTTTAGCATCCTTAATATGCTGCCACCCTTGTCATAGCTGATGTCATCAAATATCTCAGCAATCTCTTTAGGAGTATTGACTTTTGCTTCGATTGGATGGGATGATTTCATGGAATCAAGTCTCATTGCGGCATCAGTTGAATCGCTCAAGAACTGGCTCCAGAAATCAAATTCTGGGTATATTACATCTACTGCTTTTGTAGCCATGTATGTCGCAAAGCTCTCATTTAACCAAAGGTCGTTCCACCATTTCATAGTCACTAGATTGCCGAACCACTGGTGGGCTATTTCATGCGCAACGACTTCTGCAATCCTCTGCTTTGTTGCAGTAGATGAAAATTTAGTGTCAAACAACAGCGCATTTTCCCTGAAAGTTATCGCTCCCCAGTTCTCCATTGCGCCTGCTGCAAAATCAGGGATTGCAATCAGATCCATCTTTGGCAAAGGATATGCTATCTTGAAATATTTTTCATAGAAATCCAGGAATTTTCTCCCTAATTCAAGTGAGAATTTACCCTGGTCTTTTTTTCCGGGTGTAGTGTATACCCTGATTGAGACTTTTGCCTTTGCATCTTCCAGATATTCAAATTCTCCTGCTGCAAGATATAACAGGTAAGTCGACATTATAGGCGTTGTCCCGAATACAAATGAGCTTTTATTTCCTGTGATCTTTCTCTCTTTCACAGGCATGTTCGAAATTGCCACAAGGTTTTTTTCAGTTATTATAGTTATATCAAATGTCGCTTTGTATTCAGGATGGTCAAAGCAAGGGAATGCCCTTCTTGCATCTGCTGCTTCAAATTGCGATGTAACTAGAAATTTTTCTTCATCCTCTACATGGTATTTGCTCCTGTAGAAGCCGACGAGCTGGTCATTATGTATTCCTTCAAATTCAAAGTAAAGGCTGCATTTCCCAGATATATCCTCTTTGAAATCAAGGGTTAATTCCTCTTCTTCCTTATTCTCTGTTATCTTTGGCTTTAATTCTTTGTTTTTGTAAAATAGCTTGCAATTTTTTATCTTAAGCTCTGCTGAATTTATCACAATTGTTTTTGTTGGCTTAGTTTCCAGGGTTATTGTCTCTTTGCCTGTGAACTTGAAGGTCTTAAGGTTTGGCTCAAATACAAGGTTGTAGTTAATCGGGTTTATTGTCTTCATAAGTAATTTCATTTTGCCATTGCTTAAATATTTTTGCTAGAAAAAGAATAAAAAAATATCAAATCTATGCGTCGTCTTCTGGATTGTATGAAGGGACTGCTGACTTGTTGATTATCATGATATCACCCATTGATTTTACTAATGGATGAGGGACAATAACTCCTTTTGCGCTGCCAAGGACTGTATTCAAAAAGCTGTTTTTTGTGGCTTTTACTCTCCATCCGAAGATCTTGTTTGTAGTGACTATTGCCTCGTCTACATCTCCGAAATAGTCTCCTTCATCTGTAAATACTTTCATATCGTAGCATTCTGAGATTTTCTTCATCTTTAGCATTTTCTACTCCTCCACTGGTCTCTTTAGATTTGACACCATTATAATTTATTCCTGCATTTATATAGTTTTTGCATGAGCTTAAATAAGAAAAACATTAATATCAAACCTGCTTAATATAAAGGGTGAACCAGAAAAGGGTTTTCCTGATACTGATATATTTTATTATCTTCCTTTTTAGCATATACTCTATCATACACATCAGATATGTTGTAAATGGCGATCCTTATGATGAGAGAGGCCAATTCGTCTTTTTATTTCTGGCATCTCCGAAAATAGAGCACGTGGAATTCATCATGATAAAGCTGACATTATTCGCATTGACTGCAACACTGAGTTTCATGCTCATGCTGACAAATTATTATGCATATCAAAACCCAAACAATGAAAAACAGATGATCTCTGAGCTTGATAAAGAAGTAAAAGAGATTAAGAAAAAACAGGGCAAAAAAACATGAAAGTGATTCTAGTATCAGGGACACCTGGAACAGGTAAGACAACATATGCTAAAAAACTAGCAAAAGAAAAAAATTATGTTTATGTTGACGTTAATAAGATTATAGATAAGGATAATCTTGTGACAGACTATGATAAGATAAGGAAGACTAAGATAATTGACACAATTTTATTGAATAAATCTATTATAAAGCTTATAAAAGAAGGAAAGAAGGAAAAAACAAAAGGGCTTGTCATTGATTCCCATCTCTCCCATTACCTGCCGAAAAGATATTCTGATTTATGCATCATTACAAAGTGCAATCTTAAAGAGCTGAAAAAGAGACTCGTTAAAAGAGGGTATGACAAGCTAAAGATAAGAGAAAACCTAGATGCTGAGATATTTGATACTTGCAGGGTTGAAGCTTTGGAGATAGGCCACAAAGTAAAGACAATCAATACTGATTAAAGCTTTTCGTCCTGGTATATTCTCACCAAATTCGCAAGGACACTTCTTGGGAAAAAATTAGATGCCAATGTCTGCAACTTATTTTTTGTCCCGGGTATTATTATCAGTCGGTTTTTCATGAGCCCCTTATATCCTGCCTCTGCCACTGTTTTTGCATCCATCATATCAAGCCTTGCCTCTGACATTTTCAGTTCAGCAGTTTTTTGGAAGTTGGATTTTGTAGGCCCAGGGCATAATACAGAAAGCGTAACTCCTGTTCCCTTAAGCTCGTTTGCAATAGCAACTGAGAAAGAGAGCACATATGTTTTTGTCGCATAATATATAGCCATGAATGGCCCTGGAAAAAATGCGGCGACAGATGCTACATTCAATATTTTTCCTTTCTTATTTTTTATCATGTCTCTTACAACATGCTTTGTAAGTTCAGTCAATGTCACCATGTTAAGTTGCATCATCTCAAGCTCTTTTTCAAGGTCTGTGTCCTTGAATTCTCCATATCCGCCGAATCCTGCATTATTTACTAAGATGTCTACCTTAGTATCAAGCATCCTGTATAATCTTGTTGCTGAGTTTTTTTCTGCTAAGTCTATTGCAATTTTCCTTATTTTGACTTTATATTTCAATAGTTGTTTCCCGGCATCATCCAGCCTTTTTTTATCTTTTCCTACTATGATAAGATCGTAATTGTTTTCTGCAAATACTTTCGCAAGCTCAAATCCAATGCCAGTAGATGCTCCTGTAATTAGCGCTATCATTTTTCCACCTCATAGAAATATTCATAGACTCTCATTGAAGCTGAGAACCATAAAGGCAACATCGGAAAGGATTTCTTGAATCCCGAAAGTTGGCTCTTATACGCGTATAATGCCATTATCCTTCTAAACCCTGCATATGCCTTAAGTGTCGGGTATTTTCTTCTATCCCTGAACTTCAAATCTTTTGCCATGTGCTCAGGCAGCTTGATAAATTTATATAATTTTTCAGGGACGCTTACATACCATAGCCTTGTTTTTGCAAGCTTAGTTGCAATTTCAGAGACAGCGATGTGATCTTCGTGGCCATATAATCCTGATAAATCATAAGTAATAATCAGGTAAGGTTTTATTTTTTTTATTATTTCGCTTATTCTTTTTGTCACTCGTGGTTTTTTGTTTTTTAGTTCGCCGTCTCCATAGTCATCTATTATTAAATTATTTATTCCTAGTATTTTTGACACTTCTTGTGCCTCTTTAGTCCTTATTTCTTTTAGTTTCAAATCAGTTTTCCCATTAGGGGTTCCTTTTTCCCCTTTTGTCAATATATGCAATGTTATCTCTGCTGTCTTTGAGAGTTTATGTATGAAACCGCCGCAGCTCATGACTTCATCGTCAGGATGCGGAAATATTATAAGGATTTTTTTGCTTCTTAATTCTTCATAATCAATGGTTTTTATAGAGAAGTCATTTATCATAAAAAAGCCTGCAAGCCATAATAGTATAATGAACAGGATGATTGAAAATAGGATATATGCTATTATCATTCTACTGGATAATGCTACATGTTTTGTAAAGGTTTCTATTATTATTAGCTAGAATTTATAGATCTGATCATGCCTTGCATTGTTTTTAGAGATTTTGTGTATTGTATGTTTTTAGAGAATTCCATGACAGTCCTTTCAGTAAATTGTTTTGTTGCCCCACTATAGAAGTATGCTGTAGGTACTTTTTGTTTTCTAGTTAAAACTGTGATTTAATTTTTATATAACTTTTCTTAACTCTTTAATATGCCCCTCTTCATGCATCTGGACCTAGCGAATTTCTTCGTGACAATAGAGGATATATTCAACCCAGGACTTAAAGAAGTGCCTTTTATCATCAGGAATGTCGGCATGCCCCGGGAAGGCTTTGTCCCTGGTTTTGTAGTCGGTGCAAATGAGCTTGCCAAAGGATATGGAATAGTAAGAGGGCCATATTACGATTGGATCAGGAATAATAATGATATAAAAAAATTGGATTCCAGGTATACCTTCTACAAAGAAGTATCTGAGAGCCTTTTCCACGATTATCAAAAAGAATTCTCAGATGTCCGGGACATAAGGCATCCGCACATTGATGACATCGCCCTCAGTGCTGATATGAATCTCGAGGAGATGGTGGATGTCGCTGAAAGGTCAGGGACTTTTTTCATAGAAGAAAGATATAGATTATCTGCAACAGGCATCTCCATAAACGACGCATATGCGCACATGGCAGCGTGGATGAGCAAGGAGAAAAAAGGAGAGATTGTAGATTTCAATCTTGAATATGCCAAAAGATACCTATACGGCCTTCCTGTCAATGATTTCCCAGGCATAGGGAATGCATTGCAGAGGAAACTGAACATGGCCGGGATATATCTCATCGGCCATATAGCAAAAACAACGCCTTCACAGATGCAGCATATCCTGGGTAAAAAGAACGGTTTGAATATATATGAATCTGTAATAGGAAGCCCTGTGCAATTGGAGATGTGGTGAAGCTATCATTTTTTTTGAGTTTCTGTTAAAAATTACTAATCTTTTTGGTTGATTTTATCAATACTCTTATTAACTCATATCACTTTCCATACAGTAAAGGAACCATTGTACATGATTTCTTGAGTTTTAAATTATTGATGTGGTGTTGACATGGATGAAAACTTACTTACGAGGAGAAGCGAACTTAAGAGAAAACTCTTGCCTTTGGAATGGGACAAGAGGCTAAAGCAGATAAATGATGCAAGGGAGACGGAACTAAAGGCCTACCTTTTGGAACTTGAAAAAATAGAAAAAGAAATCGCTGGGGCTACTAATGCCTAGACTCTATAAGCAATTATCCACATGCCAGATGTGCAAAGAGAGGTTTGTTGTAATAAAAGAGAAAGGGATGTATACTTCAAGCATGTATTGCAGCACCTGCCATACTAAATATTTTCCTGCAAAGGCAGTGCAGGTAATTCCAGGATAGGATATTAGTGTAAGTTTGGCTTAATGATTTTATAACTTCAACTCATTCTGAACCTAAAAGACAGTTTATATATTACCCCTTCTAACTATAGATAAGGTGATTAAACATGAAAAAGATAATACTGATATTGACATTGATCATAGCAATTATCGCTGTAGCATGTACAAAAGCTCCTGCAACGGGAATTGAGAGTAAATACGTTAAGTATCTAAGCACTGACCAAAAAAAATGCACGCTGATGTTAATAAATTGCGCAGAAGGAAGCTCGCCATTCAATGATAATAAAGGATGCGGATGCAAAGCTGATGAGCCTAAAAAATATATTGGCAACAGTCTTGATGAATGCTCAAGGATAAAGTTTGCATGCGACAGAGGAAGAGTATATTTCAGCGATGAGAAAGGCTGCGGATGCGAGTTCACTTTTGATGTCCCGCGAGATGAGAGTGGTAGTGTCGTGTGCACTGAAGAACAGAAAAACGCGGAGATATGCACTATGGAATATATGCCTGTTTGCGGAGATAACGGGAAAACTTACGGAAGCAAATGCACTGCATGTGCAAGCAAAGAAATTGATTCTTATGTATCAGGAGAATGCCCTGGAGAAAACAAAACTGATGAAGAAACACAGGAGACTTTGCCTGATGGAAAGCTTGCAGCAAAAAAATGCACTAGTGAACAGAGAGAGGCAACAGCATGCGCCCTAGAATATAATCCTGTATGCGGATGGTCTGGCCCTGAGATACAGTGCTTTGATTACCCCTGCGCATCTACTTACGGCAATATCTGCCAGGCATGCGCTGACAAAAATGTCGCTTATTATATTGAAGGGGAGTGCCCTAAAGGTGGTGAAGTAATTTAGTTATTTTTTCTTTTTTCTAGTACACCAGGTTAATCACAATATAGAATAAAAGCATAGGCAAAAACGTGATGAACCATAATGCCGTGTTCCATTTCCTTATTTCTTTTCCTGAAAAAGGCGCTATTGGTAACAATTGCAAAAATGCAGTAGTGACTAATGATACTGTGATAAGCTGCAAAAGTTTAGTTGGATGATTAAAATTAAGCATGAAGAACAATACCCCTAAAAAAGAGGTTATTATTATTGTCTTGAACTGTATCTTTGTCTTTGCCTTTTCATGGCTCTCATCTGCTGAGACATAGCCTGCTAGTCCGAAGGTGTTGCCGAGCCATCCTGAGAGGAGTGTCAAAAAAATCCCGAAATACCACAAGTTGTATTCTGTGTGGGACTGATGGTGATTGTCAAATATCAACCTTAGAGAGTTCTGGAAAAAATATATGGACAAATTTACAATTAGGTTAGTCATCACAAGCCAAAGAACATTTGAGCTCGTGAAATAAGTATATGTTATGGCTGCTGAAAAGATAGTTGCAGATATTGCTATTGAGATCCATTCCCTGTATTTCACCCTTATTCCTTTTAGATGGAATCCCTTGAATTCAAGGCTTAACTTTTTTTTCTCAACTTTTTTTAGTATCCTGTTTGCTAAAAAATTTTCAGAGATATTCTGGAAGATCTTCTGCAAAAGGCTCCATAGCCAGACAAGTGAAAATGAAACTGCTGTTGCAGCTATAGGGACAAGTGCTACAGGCATGTATTTTGCAAGAGGAGAGTTATACTGGCTTGTCCTTGCGAAATTATTGAAGCCTGCCGGGTCAGAGAACACCATGTAATTTTTTATAAAGACAACTTTCCCTGCTGGAAAATCCTCGATAGTATAAGCGCCTGCAGTGTTTAACACTTGCTCTGCAATATTGTTTTGCTCTGGCCCGCCAATAAGGACAACTGCATGATTCTTGTATTTGTTTGGGTCAAAATCATCTTCTTCAATTATCGTGGCTGTGGTTATGTCAGGGTAGATGTCTTTTAGCATCATTATAGTCAGTCTTTCTGCCGGTGAAGAATATTTACCAAAGACAATGACAGTATTTTCAGCTGTCCCGGTAAAACTAACGACCCTGTCCTGAAGGCTCTCCTTTGCATTTGCAGAGAACATGCATAATATAAAAAATAAAACAACCAATATTTTTTTAGACATCATTCCATCACCTCAACACTATCAATCTTCCCGTCTCCATCAAGGTCATATCCTTGAACAATAGAATAAAATTCTTTTTGCCCGCTAAACCTATAGATGACTTCTTTTGTATTCTTTGAAAAAGCAAGCACGGCTGCCTTTGTCCCTAAAAACCTTATCCCGGCTAGGACCATTATGAAATATTCCGGATTATACGGATTAGGGATGCGGCAAATCATGCCTGTAGATTCTTCAGTATATGTCTTTGTCTTTGAGATTATGCCCCACGGCTTTTTGTCAGAGAATTTTGCAGGCAAAAAATCATTCACTTTTGCAACAACAAGGCTTGTAACCGGGCCTCCTACAAGTATCAGATTTCTACTCTGTTTTAGATCAATGTCAACATCCAATTTAGTCGTGAAATCAGATGGTGTGCAAAATCCGCCTAAAAAAAGAGCCAAATCAATCGCATAATGACCGTCCCTTGCCCTGGCTTTATGCGGGCCATGGAGATCGGGGCTTCCTACAACTATGTTTGCATTGAGTTTCCCTTCTTTGATAAAAGGATTCAGGAATTTCATTATATCCTTGTCCTTTGCTTCAATTAAAGTGTGGATCTCCTTCCAGTCTTTTGAGAGTGTAAAAGCGAAATTAAGGACTTTCGGAGATAGTTTTTTTGCAATAGTTCCTCTAATCTCCTTTTTCTCAACAACTTCCAAAAGGCCGGAATTATGCATCTGCTTTATATGATAATATATCTTTTGTTCATGCATCTTCAGTTCCTGTGCAAGTTCAGCAGGATACATAGGTTTTTTCGCAAGCAAATCCAAAATTTTTAGCCTGATCGGATGGTCTATAAGCTTAAGTGAATCTGTGTTTTCAACTATCATAGCATCGCTGTAATAGAGCTTTCCTTCTTTTTCCTTGACGATGTATGATTTCATTTTGATTACCTTACGTTGCGCACACCATAATCATAGCTGCAGACGCACAAACAATGTTTGTGCTACTCGGGTATCCCGTAAGGAACATCCCCTCCCTCGTCTGCGCTAAGTGGTGTGCGTGAGCCGAGGGATGGCTCCTACGGGGTGGCGAGTAGGTCAAATCAAAGATTTGACCGTAGCACCACCTTTAATTTAGTGTACTTAGCCTAATTTGCTGAAATACACCCCCGAAACCTTTTATAGTCTTGATTATGCTATAAGAATTCTTATAATATTTATATAGTTTTTTATAACAATTAACTGAAAAATCTCAAAACATGTCAAAAAACAGCCGTCCCTTTAAAAAGCCTCTGCAGCGGACGTTATAAAAACAGTTATTGATAATTCATAAGATTATGCACGACAAAATAATAATAAAAGCCCACTATTACAACTTTCCTTGTAATTAAGCTTTTAAAGTATCTTCTTAACTTATTTTCACATGGTAAAACTCTTTGGAACTGACGGTGTACGGGGAAAGGCCAATACTTACCCGATAACAGCTGAAGTAGCCTTGAAACTGGGAAAGGCTGCTGCGATTGTATTAAAAAACAAGGACAACAAAAAACCTGTTTTTTTGATTGGAAAAGACACTAGATTATCAGGCTACATGCTTGAATATGCGCTTACATCTGGACTCACATCAATGGGCGCAGATGTTTTTTTAGTAGGGCCTATGCCAACACCTGCTGTTGCTCACTTGACAAGGTCGTTTGCAGCTGATGCAGGCATAATGATATCTGCGTCTCATAACCCTGCAGATGATAACGGCATTAAATTTTTTGATTCTAATGGACTTAAGCTTCCTGATATTGTTGAAAAGAAGATAGAGAAGATGGTATTGTCAGGTGACATAATCTCAGAACACATAACATCAAAGCAGATAGGAAGGGCGCACAGGATTGATGATGCGCAGGGAAGATACATAGAGTTTGCAAAGAGCACTGCTAATAATATCTCCCTAAAAGGTAAAAAAGTTGTCTTGGACTGCGCAAACGGAGCAGCATACAAGGTTGCACCGCTTATTTTGAAAGAATTAGGAGCTGAATTGGTTGTAATCGGGAATACTCCTGACGGAAACAACATCAACAAGGATTGCGGGGCATTGAATCCTGAAATAACTAAAAAAGCAGTCCTTGAAAATAAGGCAGATCTAGGCATAACATTGGACGGAGATGCAGATAGGGTGATAATGGTTGATGAAAAAGGAAATATCATTGACGGCGATCATCTGATAGCAATATCTGCTATCGACATGCTTGAAAAAAAAGAATTGAAAAAAGACACAGTTGTAGTCACTCATTATTCTAATCTGGCATTTGACAAACTGATAAAAAAATACAAAGGAAAGATAATAAGAGTAAAAAATGGCGACAGGTATGTCATGGATGAGATGAAGAGAGGAGACTATAATCTTGGCGGAGAGTTTTCAGGCCATATCATATTTTCAGACTATAATTCTACAGGAGACGGGATAATCGCTGCGTTGCAGATATTGAAGATAATGCAGGAGAAAAACAAGAAGCTCTCTGTCCTCGCATCTGCCCTGAAAAAATATCCTCAGGTAATAGTCAATGTAAAAGTTAAAGAGAAAAAACCGCTTGAAAAAATTGCATCTGTTGTAAAGGAGATAAAAGCAGCTGAAATTGCATTAGGCGAAAAAGGCAGACATATCATAAGGTACAGCGGGACAGAGAATATCGCAAGAGTGATGGTTGAAGGCGAGAGCGAAGAACTCATCAGGAAAATTGCAAACAGCATCGCAAATAAAATAAAAAAAGAAGTAGGTGTCTAAGATGCAGGCAGTAATACTTTGCGCGGGAAAATCAACAAGGACATATCCTCTGACAATAACAAAGCCTAAGCCTTTATTGAAAATTGCAAACATGTCAATAATAGAGCACAATCTGGAACAGCTGAATGGGATAGTAGATGAAGCGATAATCATCACAGGCTACAAAGGAGATATGATAAAAGAGAAGATAGGAACTAAATTCAATAAGATAAAGATAACATATGCAGAGCAAAAAGCGCCTGACGGAAGCGGCGGAGCGATAATTAGGGCAAAAAAGTTATTGAAAGACAGGTTCATTGTCATGAACGGAGATGATCTCTTCTCAAAAACAGATATTAAAAAATGCCTGGGACATGAGTATTGCATTCTAGTAAAAGAAACAGATGACTTAAGGGCATTTGGAGAAGTCAAGACAAGAGGGAAAATTGTCATTGGCCTGAAAGAAAAACCAAGGCATTTGAAAAAAGGGCTTGCAAATACAGGCCTTTATGTTTTCACAAAAGACATATTCAAATATCAATTGAAAAAATCAAAAAGAGAGGAATACGAGATAGTTGATTACATAAATTTCCTGATAAAAGACAAAGTAAAAATAAATCATGAAAAAGCAGGGTTCTGGCTTCCGATAACTTACCCGTGGACTTTGCTTGATGCAAATGAGAGGTTATTATCAGATATCAAGACGAAGATAAAGGGTACTGTTGAAGAGAGAGCGACAATAAAAGGTCCTGTAATAATAGGAAAAGGGACAATTGTTTTGTCAGGCTCATATATTGAAGGCCCTGTAATAATAGGGGAAGGCTGCAGGATAGGCCCTAACTGCTACATAAGGGCAAAGACAACTATTGGGAGCTCCTCAAAGATTGGGAATGCAGTTGAAATAAAAAATTCAGTCATAGGAGACAACACATCAATAGGCCATCTTTCTTATGTCGGAGACTCAGTCATAGGCGATAATGTGAATTTCGGTGCAGGGACAACAACTGCCAATCTAAGACATGATGATGACAATGTCAAGAGCCCTGTAAAAGGCGAATTAGTTGACTCAGGAAGAAGGAAACTCGGGACAATCATAGGAGATAGTGTCCATACCGGGATAAACACTAGTATTTATCCGGGAAGGAAGATATGGCCAGGCAAGACAACTGCCCCTGGAGAGATAGTGAAAAGTGATATAGAATGAAACTCAAGGGAGAATTGTACATCCTGGCTGCAAGTCTCCTTATATCCACATACGGCATTTTCATAAGGCAGCTCAATATTGAGATGGGGCTAATAACACAGGTCTCATTAAGATTCATCATTGCCTCTGTCATATTCTATCTTGTGTTCTTCAGAAAAAAAGGATTCCCTGAAATATCAGGAAAAGATGCAATGAAGCTCTTTATCGCAGGTTTTTTCGGTTATGGCGTCATGGTTGTATTCTATTCACTATCTTTCATAAACACCAGCTATTCAAATGCAACAACATTCACAAACTTAACTCCTGTCTTTGCTTTCGTACTAGGCTGGCTTTTCCTAAAAGAGAAAAACGACCTGAATTCAACTATTGCATTATTATTTTCAATAACAGGCATAGTTATCGCATTCAGACCTGATTTTTCAAATGTTAATATAGGGATGATCTTTGCAATGGCATCTTCATTTTTATACGCCATGCATATTGTGATTGCGAGAGGAATGAAAGATATTGACTCTAATGTCCGCGGATTTTACATTCCTTTTTTTGGAGGATTTGTATTGTTCCCATTCATCTTCCTTGAATCCCCGTCATTTGTTTATACCGGTGCAACGTGGATGTATTTGGCTCTGATGGGCATACTTAATTTCATAACCTTTTATCTTATGCAAAAGGGCCTTACAATTGTTGAGGCTAAAGATGCAGGCATCATAACCAGCTCTTCAATATTATTCGGGATAGCTATAAGCTATTTTGTATTTAATGAAACATTTTCAACAAATGAGATTGTAGGAGCTTTAATGATATTTTCATCAATAATTATATTAAATATTAGGAAGAACAAAGGTGATAGCAATGTGCGGAATAGTAGGTATTAATTCAAAGAATGATTTTTATGTTGCAGATGCAATAAAGAGATTGAAAAGGCTAGAGTACAGGGGATATGACTCTTTTGGATTCTACTATGACAAGACGCTGTACAAAAAAATCGGCTACATAAAGATACCTGATACAAAAGACAAGACAAGGAAGATAATAACGCATACAAGGTGGGCGACTCACGGCGGCGTAACTGACATAAATGCCCATCCGCATCAGTCATGCGACAAGAAAGTGACACTTGTGCATAACGGGATAATCGATAACTACCTTGAATTAAAAGAGCAGCTTGAGAAAAAAGGCCATAGGTTTATCAGCCAGACAGATACTGAAATCGCCGCACATTATTTTGAGGAAAAACTAAAGACAAAGTCAATGAAAGAGGCATGCTCTGATTTCATAAGAGAGATAAAGGGAGAGTTTGCTCTCCTTGTAACTATTGAGGGGGATTCCAGGATATATGCCTTGAGAAGAGACTCGCCATTAGTCCTGGGCGTATGCGATGACAAGAATATCCTGGCTTCTGATATATATGCGTTTTCAGATGAGACAAACATGGCCATATTTTTTGAGAATGATGAGTTTTGTGTAGTAGGCGATGATTATTTCCAGTTCTATGACAAGAATGGAAAAGAACTGAGTAAAGAAGTCCATACTTTCAAATGGACGCAGGAAGAGTCAAAGCAGGAAAAATATCCGCATTACATGATAAAAGAGATAATGGAAGAGCCTCTTGTAGTAAAAAGGCTTCTTACAAGCCTGAATACTGACCAAAAAGATGCTTTTGAGAAGTTCATAAGTCTTATGAAAAAAGCAAACAAGATAACTTTTGTGGCTGCAGGGACTAGCTACCATGCCTCGCTCTTAGGTGTCTATTATCTTCACAGGTGCAATACAGATGCACAGACAATAATAGCTTCTGAATTTGAGCATTTCATAGGTGTTGATAAAGATACTTTGGTCATCGCCATCTCTCAGTCGGGAGAGACAATGGATGTGATTGAAGCGCTTAAGTATGCTAAGAAAAATAACGCGAAGATAGTTTCGATTGTCAATGTGCCTTATTCGACTGTCCAGAGAATGTCTGAATCCTCTATTAATATTGTCGCAGGACAGGAGATCTGTGTAGCAGCTACAAAATCATTTGTGAACCAGGCAGCACTCATGCTCACAATAGCAAAAGAATTCGGCTACAAGATAGATATGGACAACCTTTCTGAAAAAATAGAAGCTGTGTTGTCCATGAAAGAAAAGATAAAAAGCATCGCCAATGAGATTTACGACAAGCATGACCTATATGTCCTGGGAAGGGGGTTAAGCTATCCTGTAGCAAGAGAAATAGCTCTAAAGATAAAAGAGATATCATATATACATGCAGAAGGCATGATGGGCGGAGAATTGAAGCACGGGACAATCGCCCTTATAGAGGACGGAACACCTGTAATATCATTGATAGGCAACAATGACAATGCAATGCTCTCAAACACAAAAGAAGTAGAGGCGAGAGGCGCAAAGATAATAAGCATCACAAACGGAACAAAAGGAGATATTGTAATTGAGACTTCAAATGACGGAAAATTCGGGATACTTGCGGTAATTGTCGGACAGCTTCTGACATATTATATTGCACTAAAAAAAGGGCTGCCTATTGATAAGCCGAGGAATCTTGCAAAATCAGTGACTGTAAAATAATCAAGATATCATAAAAATACCTGAGTTAAGTATTAAAATAATAAAAATTATCATAGATATATGAAAGGGGAATATTCTTCGCTTGACCTGTACTATCTGATTAAAGAATTAAAGTTAATAATTGGTTCAAAGATAGATAAGGTCTTCCAGAAAGAGAATAAAGTTGTCTTCCAGCTGCATAGTTCTGACCTGGGGAAAAGATACCTGTGCATACTCCTGCCTGGTTTTATATGGCTCTCAACTAAAAAAGAAGACTTCAGTGAGGTGGAGAACTTTTCCATGTCCCTTAGGAAACACCTAACAAATGCAAGAATCGTGAAAATAGAGCAAATGGGGTTTGAAAGGATAATAAAGATAGAAGTACATAGAAAAGATTCTGTATATAAGATATATGTTGAGATATTTAGACCTGGAAATATTATCCTTTGCAACAGTGAAGATAATATATTAATGGCAAAAGAATACAAAGGCTTTGGCTCAAGGATAATAAGGCCGAATGTAAAATATGATTACCCGAAAAAAGAGTTCAACCTGCTTGAATTAAAGGAAAAAGACCTTATAGATGCATTTGATAAGACAGATAAAGCCTCGATTGTAATTTCACTTGCAGTAGATCTTGGGCTTGGAGGAGTTTATGCAGAGGAGATATGCAATATTTCCGGGATAGACAAGAAAAAAACAAGGATAGGCCATGATGAAGTAAAAAAAGTCTACAATGCGATAAAAGAGTTAAAAGATAATTTTTCACCATCAATTTATTATGATAATGAAACTATCTTTGATATTGCCCCGATAGAATTGTCATCATATAAAGAGAAGAAACATGAGAAGATGGATTCCTTTAATCTCGGCATGGCAAAATACCTTGATGAGATTGAATCTTTCAGGGAAAAGACAAAGAAGATGTCAAGATATGATAACGAGAAGAAAAAACTGTCATCCATAATAAAAAGCCAGGAAATCCAGATAAAGGGTCTTGAAAAGTCAGCAGAAGAGGCACAATCAAAAGGTGAGGCAATATATTCAAATTATCCTGCCTTAAATAAGGTAATTGAAGACCTTGCAAAGGCAAGGAAGACTTATTCTCTAAAAGAGATAAAAGAGAAGCTTAAGGGCCATAAGATAATAAAAGACCTTGATGAAAAATATAAAAAGATAGCTGTCGAGGTATAAGATGCTCTCTATTGTCGTACCTGCCTATAACGAGGAGAAAAACATCTCAAATGCGATAAGCAGGATAACGAAGTTTTTCACCGGCAAAAAATTAGAGCATGAATTGATAATTGTGAATGACGGTTCAACTGACAGGACTGCTAATGTTGTAGAGAAGATTGCCAGGAAAAACAAGAGGATAATTCTTGTGAATAACCCCATGAACATGGGAAAGGGGTATGCTGTGAAAAATGGGGTCATGATTTCAAAGGGGGCGATTATCTTCATGATAGATGCAGACCTTTCTATGTCAGTCGAGGAGTATGATAAGCTTGCCAGGTGGAATAAATCAGGATATGATTTCATAATAGGCTCAAAACGGATAACAGGAGCAAAGATGATGATGCCTGCATATAGGAAAGTTGCAGGTGCACTCTTCGGAAAACTAGTCAATCTCCTGATAGTAAATGGCATAAAAGACACACAGTGTGGATTCAAGCTGTTTGTTGCAAAGAAGGCAAAGGAAGTTTTCAAAGAACAAAAAATCAATGGATTTTCTTTTGATGCTGAAATATTATACTTGGCAAACAAGAAAGGATTTTCAATAAAGGAAGTGCCGATAAACCTTAATGATAACTCAAGGATAAGCAAGGTGCACCTCATAAAAGATTCTATAAAGATGTTTTTTGACCTTATAAAAATAAGGCTTATCCATAGGTAGATTTTTAATCTAATCTCATTTTGCAGTGGATATGCATTTGAAATTTAAGGTAAAGGAAGAGTATTTCCTTATCTTGTTTTTTGCAATGGCCCTGTTCTTTAATTTAAATTTGAGCAAGCTTCCTCTATCATATCCCGGGAACATAAAGGCAGCTGACCCTTTTTATCATACAATCTCAGTTGAGAGCATCCTTGAGACAAAACAATGGAATTACTACAATTATTACTTGTCTTTGGGGACAGAAAAAGTGATAAACCATCAGCCTCCTTTGATATATACGGCAAGTGCAATGCTCTCTGAATTTTCAGGCCTTCCTGCATGGGTTACTCTGTATTTCCTTATATGCATATCTCAGGCTCTATTCATTGTTGCAGTATATCTTATAGCTCTTGAAGCCTTTGGAAGCAAGAAGATCGGCCTGATTGCAGCAGGCCTATGTATAATGCCTATGCCTGTAAGATTCTGGCTATATGGTGTATATATCGGCTTTTGGCTACAGGTGCCTAGCTATTTTCTGATAATGGCGCTTGTCTGGCTCACGATAAAATACATAAAGAACCAAAAAGACTACCTGCTTTTAACTATGGGGTTTTCAATAGCTGCCATATTCTTGCTCCACATCGCAGACCTGATGATAGTATTTTTTGAGATGCTCTATGTCGGAATAATACTCCTTGTTGATTTTTTCAGGAAAAAAGATATAGCCTCTTTTGTAAAAAAAGCACTGCTTATTGGTTTATTTCCTCTTATAGCTTTGATAACTGTCTTACCTAGGATCTTGTATGTCTGGAGCGGCTTGGGGACAAGCATGTTCACTCCCGGGTTTTACGGGTTTTTCAGGGATGCTTTCCCGAAAGAGCAGTACGGAGGCATGGTTTGGCCTCATTTCTCATTTTTTCCGATGGCAGTCATAATACTGTTTATTATAGGGATGTCGATACTCTTGTTCATATCTTTATTTTACATCTTAAGCATTTTCAATAAAAAAATAGGGATGCCGGGAGTTAGGATAGAGAAAGGCAGGCTGGTTTTTTCCATAAAGAAAAATGAGAACCATTTTTCATATTTCATAATCTTCCTTGTTGTGGCCTTTTATTTTGCATCTGTCTATCTATCACCTGCTTTTTTCTCAGATCCGTATTATCTCGGAGGCAGGGCAAGGTCATTGCAGCCGTTTTTTGTTTTTCCTGTGATCGCTTTTGTCTTGTGGCTCGGAATAACCATGATTGAGATGTTTGCCATGAGTGATAAAAATAACTCAACATTATTTCAGATCTTCCTTGTCTTGGCAATTGTTGCCAGTTCCATAATTTTCTCACTGGGAGAATATAACCAGCTTGCCGATGGGTTAAAGGGAGAGCATATAACAGAAACAAAATGGAATGCCTACAAATGGATACATGAGAACACTAAAAAAGATGCAAAGGTATTGTTCTTCGACGGCGTGTTCCAGGGTGAGAATGTCTATGTGAAAAGGATAAGCGCTGTCATGTCCCTTGATAACCTCAATAAGTTCCTTATGGAATACCAGGAGACAAATAAGACTCCGGAAGTAGTAACAACAGCTGGCTGGGGCGGAAACACAATAAGAGAAGGAGGCTGGAAATATGAGAAATCTTTTTTTAGCTACGGAGATTATTATGAACTGAATTCTACACAAAGGATTGATTACTTTGACTACATAATATTCGAGAATTTTGCCCAGGAGGCAGTCCAGATAAACGCGTATTTTGCTAGCGAGCTTGTAAAAAAAGGATGGAAACCTGTGTATAATGACGGGTTTTCCATAATAATACAAAAATGAAAGAAGATAACAGTATAATGAATATGGGTATATCTTCGCTTATTGTATTTTTAGGTATATTTTTCCCTGTCATGTTCCTGACGGGCTTTTGGGCTGCTTTTAAGCTGGGTTTTTTCTATGTCATGTTGTTTTATGTGCCATTTCTGCCGTTAGCATATTCTTTTAAGGAACTAAGTGACATAGAGAGAGGGTTCATCGCAAACATACTTGGAATCGGCTATGTCGGGATATATGCTGCATTAGACATTTTCCTGAAGATAAAATTAGAGTTTTTTACGTATTCCATTGTCACCATCCTGATTTTTTGCATATCCCTTTATTTCTATAGAAGAGAGAAGTAGACAATGTCAGGGATAACTGAACTAAAAGACGGGCTTGATTTCTATATTGAGGACGGACTTTATGTCTTTACCTCACATTACCTGAAAAAAAGAGGCTACTGCTGCAAGTCAGGATGCAGGCATTGCCCTTATGGGTTTATTCGGGGATAAAGACAAGAGCAAACATTAAAAACCTCCTTTACTATTTTAGTATAAAATGAAGCTGAGAGCAAGTTATGGCGTATTGACTGTCTTTTTTGTACTCTATTTTGCCGCTAGGCTCTTCTTTTCTTTGCAGTCAGATTATTTCAACAGCGACACATCATATTTCGCATTACGGGAGATTGAGCATATCAAAGCTACCGGGAAACCTCTTATCCATGACACATTGAGCTATTCTGGCAGGGATTTTGTTTTCATGCCGTTCTATTATTATTTCCTTGCTTTTTTTGCGAAGTTTTTCCCTGAAGTAATAGCCATAAAGGTAATAAACAGCCTGTTAGCATCTGCAATAATTCCTGCTATGTTCTTATGTATAAATAAGCTTATCAAAAACACAAAAATTGCCGTAATCTCTTCTATCATAGGCAGTCTCTCACCTTTTTACATAACTATGACCTTAAATGACATAACTCCTTATTCAGTCGTTATTCCGGGGATGATCTTGATTTTCTTTTTCTTTATGAGGCTTGATGAAGACATTGAGATCTTAAATTATTTAATACCTGTGACTTTGGCAATAGTTATCAGTTCTCCTGTTGTTTTTATTGTCATACTTGCATTGCTCATGTTTTTCGTTATATGCTATGTTGAAAAAATAGCTATTAAAAAGGTGCTATTTGAATATTCTTCTTTTTTTATATTGTTTTTTTTCTGGACAAATTTCATCCTGTATAAAACAGCTTTCCAGAAGCATGGGATAAGCATAATCTCCGGAAATATTCCTGAAGAGGCGATAAGGCAGTATTTTAATATAGACATTGGCCAAACTTTCCTGAGTATTGGCATAATAACTTCTATACTTGGAATATACTCTGTGTATAAATACACTGCAGGAAAAAAAAGAAAAGATATCATGGTTTTCATCTCACTGTTTTTTTCTGTGATGGTATTATTTTTAGCAAGGCTTATAGAAGCCCAATTGGCTCTTGCGTTGCTATCCCTCTCACTCATAATCCTTTCCAGCCAGGCAATTAACGATATTTTTGAGACCTTAGAGAAAACAAAAGCTGCGAAATATTCAAAAACAATCTTTTTTGCATTAATGGCACTCCTAATTGTTGCCCAGGGACTTCCTGGGATTTTTGCATTTCCGCAAACAATCAAAGGCGGTCTGAATGAGAAGTATGTCAGTGACCTTATATGGATAAAAGAAAATACACCTGTTGGAAGCGTCATAACTGCAACAGTGCAAGAAGGGAATTTGATTACATATTTCTCAAATAGAAAAAATATAGCTGATACAAATTATCTTTTGGCTGATGACCCTAAAGAGAGGCTCTCTGACATCGATAATATATTTAGAACAAGCCTTAGGGTTGAAGCTGTAATGACATTAGATAAATATGGATCAGAATACATATTGTTATCTGAAAAATCGAAAAACGAGTACAATATTGAAGAGCTGAAATATTCAGGTGACAATTGCTTTAACATAGTGCTTGAGAGTTATGTTAAATTATACAAAAAGGATGAATCCTGCAAAGTGAAGAGTTATGAAAACTGAAGAAATGCAGAAGCTTGTGTTTTGCCTGATAATTTTCATCTCTGTTATTTTTGCGTATAATTTCTTCAGGCTAAAAACAGACAACGGCCTTTTCACGTACGATGAATATAAATATATAGAAAAAGCACAAAAGATAATATCAGACAATTATTCCGGCAAATCTATAAATGAGAATATCCTTGATCCATTGTCGATAGTCCTTGCTTTTACAGGAGAATATAAGCTGGCGATGAGGCTCTTTCCGTATTTATTTATTGTCATAAACCTCTTGCTTTTATATGCCCTGTCAAGAAAAGCCCATATGAGCGAAAACCATAGGATATATGGCATGATTTATGTACTCTTATCTCCTTTGTTCATCTATATTCACACGACATTTAATCTGCCTCTTGTTCTTCTGCCATTAATACTTACAGGAACCCTTATGTTCCTTTATAACAGTCCTTTTTTCGGCCTGTTATTTTTTCTTTTGGCCCTGTGGGTCAATCCCTGGTCTTTTTTTGTGATAGCGACTTTTTTGCTTTTCACATTCCAGAGATTAAAGGAGACAAGAAAAGGTTTTGAGATCTTTGCCATGCTTTTTATTGTGCTTATATTCCTCTTATTGAAAGGCTTTAGTCTTCCTTCTACTGAAAACTTTTTGCAGATAGGGAAAGAATATATAACTGATATAGGTGCAGCTTACGGGATAGGTGTATTCGGAATAATCAGTGCTGCGATAGGCCTGATACTATTTCTAAGGCAAAAAGAAAAACAGACTGCCCAAGTGTGGTTTTTTGTCCTTTTATTGTTTTTTTCTTTATATGACAAATTTTTTCTTGTTTTCTTCGACCTTGTGGCGGCATATTTCGCAGGATTTGCCATTCTGAAGATCATGCATGGCAACTGGGAAAGTGGAATACTAAAGAATTATGTGACATTGCTTCTATTCTGCGGCCTTGTATTTTCTTGCGGCTCTTACCTTAATAAATCCTATAAAGCAGGAGCGATTTACGAAGAGAGGATAAGCATAGATTGGGTTAAAACCAATCTTAATTTAGACGGAAACCTTTTTTTATCACATTATGACTTTGGGTATCTCATATCTTCCTCTGGAGCTGTTACTTTCACTGATAAAGATTATTATTTAAATTCAAAGGAGAAATGGAAGATAATTGAAAGCAATGATATCTTTATGTCGCGTGACTTAAGGAAGGTAAATTCTTTTTTGAAGAAAAATGATATAAGATACATATGGATAAATAGGGCTATGAAAAATAATCTCATATGGACAAAAAGTGATGAAGGGATGCTCTTCATACTAAAGAACAGTGCAAGTTTCAGGAAGAGATACGATTATTTGGGCGTTGAGATATGGGAATTTTTGCAACCGTCAGGATAAACATAGTGTAAGGTTCTCTTTTTTGCATATTTCTTTTATTATTTCTTTTTTATCTGTAAGCCCGCATATAGTGTTTCCGTCTATTGTAGTGCATGGAAGGCTATCTTTGCTTATGTTGTAATAATCCATCAAAACTTCAGTGCCTACTACGTCTATATCTGTGTCAAGGGAGAAGACAGCTACTTCTTCATCTGAATCCTTGTTAATATCTGTAAGGACAAACGACTGATCATCGCAATTTTTACAGTCTTTTGAATTCGCATAGAAATAGAGTATAGTTACAGGTGTTTCTGATTTGCAGGTCTGCTTCATTTTTTCAAGCATAGACAGATATAGTATCTGGTTAACGATAAATCTTTTTTTTTGTTTTTCATAGAAAGGGTTGCTGAATATGTTTCTTGATGCTTCTTCATAAGAATCCAGTTTTAATCCAAGATCCCATATGGATTTGTCAAAATATTTCAGCTGTTTCTGCAATATGTCGCAGTTTTCTTCTTCTCCTAGGAAAGTAGAAATGGCAGTGAACGCTTTCATGCTCTCAAGTTCATCTATAACTTCATCTCTAAGGTCATTTAATTTTGATTCTCGTTGATAATCAAGAAGTGAGTTGGCTACATAGATCAGGCCGAATAGTGCCAATGTTATTATTCCGGCTATTATGAAAAAATTTTTGTCTATTTCCATTGTATTCTTCTCTTAAAGACAAATGAATATATAGATGATATCCAGAAAACTTGGTATAATATAAAAAGATATGCGAAACCGAAAAAACCGCTGAAGCTCTTTCTTATTTTTTTGTTTAAAACCCTAAGCCCGATAAAAGTCATCAGAATAGTCATAGAAAACGAGAATAAAATGAGAAGGCTATAAACGCTGAAAATTGAAAGAGGGTCCAAATTGAATTCAATATGGGAAAGGAAATTAAACCCTGTAAGCCTGTAAAAAGAAAGGTTTTTGAGACTATTATATATAGAAAGCAATGTAGAAAATACAAACAGCAAAACGCCTAAGAGTATGAGAGAAAAAGTATATGGAATAAAAAAGCCGAATATGCCTAGCTCTGTGTTGAATAGCACATCTTTGTGCTTGACTATAGTCTGCAGGGCGCCTGTATACCATCTCTTTCTTTGTCTATAGAGTGTCTTTAAGTCTTTTGGGACATCTGTATACACTTTTGAGGATAGGCAACATTTTATTTTATATTGCGATTTATGCAGCCTGTATGCTATCTCCATATCCTCTGTAATATTCTTTTCATCAAATCCTCCTATTTTTTCAAGAGCGGATTTTCTGAAGATTGTGAAAGGGCCAGGAGTTACGTGTGCTGTATTTAGCCTGGAGAGGATGGCAAGGCTTAGTGATATCCCTATTGCGTATTCTATCTGTGTAATCCTTTGGAGAAAATTTTGAGGATTTACATCAATCCCGACTGTCACAGCTGCTACATCTTCTGCATCGAAATGCTCAAGGGTTTTTTTTATGACATCGTGCTTTACTCTTGTGTCTGCATCCATACAGACAACAAACTCACCTTTTGATTTTTTTATCCCCAGGTTCAGGCAATATGCTTTTCCAAGATTTACTGTGTTATTTATGAACGTGAAATCAAGTTCATTTTTCAAAAAATTTATCCTTTCGGCTGTCCTGTCTTTGCTTCCGTCATTGATAATTATTATTTCAAGCTTCTTCTTAGGGTAATCCAGGGTTTTTAGTGAGGTTATAGTATCTTTGATAGATTTTTCTTCATTATAGGCAGGAATTACAATACTGACCATAGGCAATCTCATTAGCTTTGTCTGTTTGGACTCAAATATGCTCTTCCTGTATTTTAGAACAAGAAGCATAAAAAGAACAACGAAATATGTAGAAAGGAACCAGACTAAATACATAAGCAGGCTCTGAAATATATTCATGCTACTTCCTTTTTATACCATCCGACAAAAGAAGCGATTCCTTTCTCTATCCCGGTTTTCGGCGCATAATCCAGCATTTTTTTTGATTTGGCAATGTCTGCGTATGTGATAGGCACATCTCCTTTTGGCATCGGTTTTTTTATTATAATTGCTTTTTTACCCACATTTTTTTCTATTACAGATATAAGCATTCTCAGCTCAACTGTTTGTGACTCACCTAGATTAAAAATCTCATATCTATAATTTTTTTCAAGAGCAGAGACTATGCCTGACACAATATCTTCAACATAAGTATAATCCCTCTTTGATGTCCCATTACCATACATAGTGATGGGCTTTGCTTTCATAATAGCTTCTGTGAAAAGATATGGGGCCATGTCCGGTCTTCCCCGTGGCCCATAGACTGTAAAAAACCTCAGGCAAGATATGTTAAGTCCGTAAAGGTGGCTATAAGTATGGCATAACACTTCTCCTGCTTTTTTTGTAGCTGCATAAGGGCTTATTGAAAAGTCTGTCTTGTCTTCTTCTGAAAAAGGAACCTTTGCATTGGTCCCATAAACTGATGAGCTTGAGCCGAAGACAAAGTTCTTTATCTTGAGGTCTTTAGACAACTCTAATAGGTTCAATGTGCCTTTAATATTGGTCTCTTCATAGATGAAGGGATTTTCTAATGAGGGCCTTACTCCTGCTCTTGCCGCAAGGTGGATAATCTTTTCAGGCTTTTTCTCTTCAAAGATTTTTTTAATAGTGTTATAATCGGATATATCTGCTTTTGCTACTGTAAAGTCTTTATTTTGTAGGTTATGAGCAATGTTTTTTTTCTTCCTTTCAGGAGAATAATAATTGTTGAAATTGTCAAGACAAATTACTTTTTTTCCTTTTTTGAGCAAATTATCACAAACATGGCTTCCTATAAATCCTGCTCCGCCTGTGACAAGTATTGTTTCTTTCATTAATAACGCCTCTTTATTTTATTTAATTACAAAAAAACAGCCGATTGTTATAAATATTATGCCTGTGGCTTTAGCAAGAGTTATTTTTTCTTTCAAAAATACTGCGGATAAGACTGCTATAACTATATAGTTCAAAGATGCCAGGGAGTATATTTTTGACAGGTTTGCGTATTTTAGGGAGAACATATAAAACAATACGCCGACTACTGAAAGGAATATGCCAAAAAGAAGGTCATAGTTCCTGATAATTGAAGAAAAAGTCAATTTGAGTTTTTTTGATGCTTTCTTTAGATATAATGAGCCAATCGCGCCGATGATTAGTGAAGGTATAAAGAAGGTGATGGACAATAGAGAAATCATGTTTTCACCTCTTTTGCAATAAAAATTACTCCTATAAATATGAAAAAGAGCCCTAAGATGTCAAAGATATATATTGGCTCATGGAAAAAATAAGCCGAGATAAGTGTCACAAATACATATTGAATTGATAGAAGAGGTGAAAGAGTAGACAAGTCCCAGGTTTTTAGGGCATACATGTATGCGATAAAACTCAGCCCATACATTGCCCCTCCTGCAAAAAAATTGATATTTGTAAATAAAGACATATCCAGAGAGAAAGTTTGTGATGCAAACTTAAGGAAGAACTGTGCTAAAGTATTAAAAATTGTGCATGTCGCAACAAGAATAACAGCGAAACCCTTCTTATTCATTTGGCCATTCTATTTTCCAGGTTATTATTCTTGCTCCTGTAATATCTCTTGTATCATAAAACTTCTTGAAGTTTTTCATTCCTATCCCGTCAAAATAAAAAAGCCTTGTAAACATGCTGTCTGCAAGCTCTTCTGACATCAGCAGAATAGTCTTTCCGTCGGGAAGGAGTGCTGCTGCATATCCTATTTCCTTATCATTATATCTCTTGACTTTGAATTCTCCGTTTTCAACATAGGAAAAAGCATTCGGATAGTATATCTCTCCTTGCTGGGACATAACATACGCTTCTTTATTTGTCATATTTATCCTCAAGGGAATGGCCTGATTATTTCCAACCTGCACATTGCAGAGCAAGTCCCCGTTTGCCTCACTGCAGCCGCCAATTCCTCCATAGCTTGGCCAGGTTGCTATCCAATCATTTATCTCCCTATCTGTCTTTTTTGAGTTTAGTTCAAAATATACCTTCTGGGCATCATCTTTCGTATAATTGTATTGCTCCTGCATATGCCCTACAAACCCAGACAGCTCATATCCTTTGAAATAATTGTAAATCTCTGCTCTCTCAAAATTCCATATGCCAAAATGCGCCCAAACTCCTGATTTTCCTACCATGTCCTCGCTTGTGATGAAATAATCTTCAGGAGGTTCGCAAAACATGGAAGTGCTTACATCCTTAGCTGTTTTATCATTCGTGATTTTGCTTATCTCTTCTTCTCCATTTTTTTTGCCTATAGAAAAAAGCCTATAAATCTCATCAATGCTTCTTTTTGTGTCTTTCAGTTCGGCGTTAAGCGCGATAAACGCATTGTTGCCGCTGCAATCCAGCATCCTTAAAATTGAAACAGCCTGTTTTTCATCATTTGTAAGAAGGACCTTGCCTATCCAATGCGCCTGTGCTTCGTTCTGCGATGCCCCGTCAAAAGTTACTGCCCTGTCTGCCCAGAACTTAAACCAATGTCCGAAATCCCACCATGAATTTATTATGGCATCTGGCTTTGATTCTGTTTTTATCTTAGTCAGGCTTGACACCCATCCGTCATTTACACTTGGAATATAGTTATACGCTGTAGAATATCCTGCACTATATCCTATGTTTGTGGAAGTGGCCGCTGTTGAGAGGAAGATAAGGAACAAAACAGTCAAGATGACAAATCCTGAAGCTATTGTTTTATGAATACCTAAAGACTTGTTTATGAAGCTTGAGAGCCATTTGCATGTTATGTCTACAAAAAAAGAGAATGATATTACAAATGCAGGAGTAATAAGCAAAATGAACCTTACACCTTTTGTCGCTGCATATATTGTCGCAAGCAGCCATAAAAGCAGTATTAGCCCGTGCTTTATGTCAACATGATAATCATAATAAACAGAAAATAATGTGCTTAGAGCAAAAGGCATTGCCATTGAAATCATAAACAACAGTATGCTTCCTGTTGATAAAGTAAATAAAAGCATAAATAAGGTAAGTATCCCTGAAAATATAAGAAGGACATTTTCTGTCCTCTCCCCTGTTGTGTTTTTCATCAGGATATATGAGATTATTATAATGATCAGCCAGAGCACAAATAAGCTGGCTATTGAAAGAGATCCTAACGCAAATAAAATCAAGAAGAGGTAATAAAAAAAAGATAGGGCAAGAACCCCTTTTCTCATTGTGTGCATCCTCTCGCTTCCTGTTTTAAATAATATAAGAGGCAAAAGAGCGCCAAGGAATGCAAACACTAATAATGGAACCGTAGTTCCGCTTTTTCCTGCGCTTATAGAGAAAACTCCAGCGCTCTGGATTATGCCGCCCAGGTCTGCCTGGTTAAGCTCAGCAACAGTAGTATATACATTGGGCCAGATTGATGCTCCTCTTGCTGCTTCTTGAAGACTGGTTATTTTTATTGGGCTATAGAACGCATTCACAAATTTTTCAGGATGCCCTATCATGAGTAATGAAATAAAAGTAAACACTAGAAAAACAGCAAGGAAAACAATGTTCTGCTTAAATGAGAAAGTCTTGAAGGTATTATTCAAGATCTTTATGCCGATTTTTTTTTCTTTTTTTATTTCAGACAAAACAAGATAGCCAAAATAGCTAAAACCTGCAACTAGTATGAAGAAGAATATGAACCACCAGCCGCTCCAGGCAAAACTATAGATCCCTACAATAATTCCCATAAAAGCAGAAAAGATTGCTGTGTCTTTGTATTTTTTTGCATCAAACGCATATATCGTAAAAAGCATTATTATGAGAGGAAAGACCATGTTTACAACGTCATTGTCCGAGCCAAGTGACCTGCTTAACACTGTTGGATTTACTGTCACAAGCATCGCGGCAATGAAACCTGCAAAATCTCCGCTGAGTTTTTTCCCTATGAGAAATGCCGCAATTATTGCAAAAAAAGATAAAAATAAAGGGGTGTAGAACGCTGCCTGCATGAGTGATGTTTTTGGATTGAATAATTTTAGGAATTTTAACAAGAAAGCTTCAATATAGGGATAAAGATTGGTTTCTGCCTCATATCCAAGAGGTGCAAACATATGGTTATCGTATTGTTTTCCGTCTTTAATTTCATCGCCGTATGTACCTTTTTCTAAAAGGTTCTTTGCATATCTCATCCAATAATATGAATCAATGTCTCCAAGATATGTAACTCCTGTTTCATCCTTGAAATTTTCCTTGAGATATGCAGACTGCTGCTTTATCGCATCTTCAATTTGAGGTCCTTGTTGCGATAAAATCAGGTTGAACTGCTGGTCAATCATCTTCTGGGCGCTTTGTGGCGGAAGATTAGGATATTGCTGGCTTAGTGAATTAGCAATATTGTTTTTTATATTGTTATATACGCTGTCTCTTGCCCACCTGTCTGCAATAGGCATCCTATCAGGCATTGTCCTTATGTATATAGAAACGAAAATCAGGATAAGCAAAAGAAGGATGAAAGAATATGTTTTCAGATGTTTTGATAGTTTAGTGAAGTCAAGAGATATCTCGTCTTCTTTTTTATCTGAATTTGAATTGTGTTTTTTATCCACTATCTTTTCCCCGACTTTTTAGATAGATATCAAATATTATTTGCCCATAAATTTCCTCATGAGAGGATTCATGTCATACATATATTCTCTTGCTATATCTTCATATAGTTTATAGACAATCATCACTGTAAGTAAAATCCCTGTTCCCCTTGACAGTGCTCCAAGTAAATCTGCCATTGCAGCCAAAAATCCTACTGTTATTGCTCCCATTACAGTGAGAGGCATAATGTATCTTTCAAGTATTCTTTCTAAAATCCTTCTGTCTTTCCTAAACCCGGGAATCTGCAGACCTGAAGATATTATCTGTTCAGCTAAGCTTCTTGCGTCCATACCTGAAGTCTGAACCCAAAAAATAGAGAACAAAACAGAGCCGCCTATCATCAAAAGGATGTAAATAACAGCCTGCAGAAAACTAGGACCTATAATTGACCACTGCCCGCCACTCTGGATTATTGTCTGAACTAAGTTTGGACCGTTAAGGACAGCAACTAATCCTACTGGAACATTCCCTGCACTATAACCACCGATAATCGGCAATGGGTTTCCTCCTGTCCAGTTTTGCAATAACCTCACCCATAATTGCAATGTTGCAAACAAAGACGCGACAAGAATTACAGGGATGTTACTTGTATATATGAACTGCAAAGGCCACCTTATTCCATGGCCCCTTATCCTTCCGAAAGACAATGGGATTTCTATCTTCATTGCCTGTGCATAGACAGCCATCAGGAACACTAGGACTGTTGCTACAATTGCAACAAGAGCAAGCATAACAGCTTGCAAATTCCCTCCCATTAAAGAGAGTATCATGCTCCATAATTGCCCTACTATTGTTTCAGCATTAAATCCTATTTCCCATGGCAGAAGGCCAGTACCATCTGTAAATGAGACCAATTGGATAAATATTTGTTTGCTAATTCCTGCTGCAATAAAAAGCGAGATACCTGAGCCAAATCCCCATTTGCTCACTATTTCATCCATGAAAAGTACAAGCATACCCCCTAAAAACAATTGGAAAATAAGGATTAATTCTAGCTGGAGTTTCACTGCTGCTGTCACTGCGATGCCATTAATATCTGCCGGAGGGACTATACCTCCCATAAAAACGTATATTGCTGATTCAAAGATGACAAATGCAATTGAAGTAAGTTTCTGGAACCCCTGGTATCTCTGTTTGCCTTCATGGGTCTTTAGATCAAATTTGAAAATCCCTGCGCCGTTGAGCAGCTGCAATATAATAGAACCTGTTACAATAGGCCCAATACCCAGTGATATTAAGGATCCGAATTCTGCGCCAAGAAGGATAGACAGTGATTCAAATTGAGCTAAAGTATTCTGTGATAGAGGCCAAAGAGGAATCATCCCGAGGACAAAGAACAAAACTAAGACAACTAATGTCCATTTGAGCCTGTCATTAAACGGAAGCTTTTTCTGTTTAGGAGATTCAACTTCCGGAAGGTTCAGAATAAATTTGTCGAATAAACTCATTTTAAGCTAAAAGAATAATTGCCACTATTTAACTTCTTCGGTGGCATCATCTTTGGGTGTATCAACAGATCCGCCTGCTGCTTTCACTTTTGTTATGGCATTTTCTGTTGCTTCCTGTGCTTTTATTTTCATTTTCACAACTACTAAGCCTTTTGAGAGCAGTTTGCTAAATCCGATTTTTTCTAGATCTACTACAAAAACATCCTTTTCTTTTGTTACAAGCCCTTCTTTTGTATAGGTGAGAAGATTACTTTCAAGTTCCTGTAAATTTATTGCCTTTGTTTTTGCTGCAATAACCTTTTCAAGGGCTTTAAATCCATGCTTTCCCAGGTTAATATTGCCGCCGCTGCCTGCTTCTTTCTGAATCTTGGCTGATCCCCTCTTTCCGATGTTTGAGTGACCGAATCCTCCTCTGTGGCCTGATCCTCTGTGCTTTTTCTTTGAACCATGGCCTGCTGTTCTTCTTGCTGCCCTGATTCTTGACCTTTTATTTCTTTTTATCTGCATTTAAACCATCCTTTTTATCAAATCGTTTATCTTATCTTCCCTGTTTCCAAGAGCGCCGCCGTTTGCAAAAGAAGTCTTAACGCCTTTTCTGCCATATCCTTTTTTAGGAGGGGCAAGCCTGAAAAACTTCTGGTATTTTTTGCCTTCAAATTCAAAAGCTTTTTCGTCTTTTGTCTCTTTTCCTCTTTTTGTTACAAGTTCATTTAAAGCATCGTCTGCTATTTTGCCCCATGTGACATAGTCTTTTACCTTATTAATCATGCCCCTCATCACAGGGTTATCCTCTACCAGGATGCACCAGTTTTTGTTATTAAGATTAAGATATTCGAAAGTTTTTTTAACGTCATGCCTGAGATTTACTAAGCCTCTTACTCTTACAACCACGACTTTACCTTCTTCTGTTGCCTTTCCTTCGTTTGTCATATCTTTTTACCTCTGGTTTTTTCTCCTGTGTCACGGCAATGAGATTTCTTTCCTGTTCTTTCTTTGTTGTGCCTTCTACTATGCTTAGTCTCTGATAATGAATTTCCTGAATTTTTGTCTTGGTAAGTTTTTTTAGTGCCTGCTCTGCTGCTTTAATAAGGTTTATCTTTGTCCTTGACTGACCATATGTCTTTGACCAGACATCCGTAAGCCCTGCCAGGCTTAAGATTTTTCCGACTTCTGTATCTACCATAAGTCCTGTTCCTTTTGGAGCAGGAATAAGCTTTATTATGGCTGAGCCGCATTTGCCTTCAACCACAAAAGGAAGAGAATGTGCTTCTCCGCAGCCGCATTCCCAGCTTCCGCAGCCTCTTCTTATCTTGAAAATATTGAATTTTGCGTTTCTTATTGCTTTTTCTCTTGCAGGAACAGTCTCTTTTGATTTTCCGTATCCTAAACCAATGATTCCTCCTTTATTTCCCACAACCGCAAGTGTTGCAAACTTTGGTTTGTTGCCTTCTTTTGTTTTCTTCTGAGTCTGCATAAATATTCTTTTTTTTCCGCCGCCGAATTTTCCTTTTGCCTGACCGATCAAAAGAAGCTCATTCTCCAGATTTGGCAAAAGCGCCTCAACAATGCCTTTTTCCATTATAGGGAAACCATTATCAAGGATGAAATTAATATCCTTAATTTCGCCTGACAATACCTTCTTACCAAGCGCTGTCTTTGGTGCCCATTTCTCATCCTCAATATACATTGGGGCGTCTTCTTCTTCTACTGCTTCTATTACTTCCGGTTGTTCTTCTGGTTTATCCATTTTTAGTCATCATTCTTTTAGTATTTTTTGCTTGGTTTTTTCAAAATATTCTTCAAATTTTCTTGCGTCCTGCTTGTTTTTAGAATATGCTGAGAAGATTTTCTCATATTCAGCATCTACTTGTTTGGCATATGAAGATATGTGCCTGCCTGATAATCTCTCTTCTTGTGGAAGGTTTTCAACAGATGACTTTACGTCAAGCCCTCCGTCTATCGCTCCTTTAAGAGCAGCATATAATCTTGAGCCTCTGATCGGAGCCTGCAATCCTAAATCAAGTATTGCCTGTTTTCCTTTTGCCTTAATTCCAAGAACTAAACCAGTAAGATATGCTGAAGGCATGTTTCCTGTGTTCATCTCCCAACCGTATTTTTTAAGCTCTGAAGATTTTACTGTTAAAAGCACTTTATCTCCTGATTCACTGTATTCTACAAGCTGTGTCAAGACATGCTTATTTGATTTTCTTACGACTAATCTAGGCAATTTGGCTTTCAATAAGACAAGCCTTTTCCTATAATCTGTCTTTCCTTCTTTTTTCCTTCTATAAGGAACTGTAAAAATTTTATTGTATTTCATTTTTGCTTCACTAATTTATGCTCTGTAAGATATAATTTCAAATGTCTTATGCTTCTGAAAAAACCGCCTTTTGATTTCAGGTATAAATCTTTGTAAACTTCCTGCGTAACCTTGGTTTTTTCTTTGAGATCCTGTATAAATGACCTCTGCAGCCTTATCTTGTTTATCCATGCCCTTTTTCCTGGATTCCTTGCTGAATCTTTCCCTTTTCTTGAGCCCTGGCCTCTTCTCCTTCCTCTTGCTTTTTGCAGTCTTTGTTTTTTCGCTCTTGACCTTGATACACCTTTATTTGATTCGACTAGTATTGCACCGTCATTTAACAATGCCTTTACGTCTGCTCTTGTTATTGCTTCTTTGATGTCATCAAGCCTTGTTAAGTTTAGTTTAATCTTCTTAACAGATCTTTTTGTTATCTTTGCCGCAAGTTTTCTTTGTATTGTAGTCATTTTAGATCATCAAAATTTTTTTGTGAGGAGCCTGTCTATCTCCTTTTTTTCAAGCTTCTTCTTTTCTTCATCAGATAGCTTGTCTTCAATTGATTCTTTTTCTTCTTTTTCTGTTACTTTTTTCTGTTTTTCAGATCTCTTTTCTTTTAATCTCTTTAATTCTTCTTTTGCATCTTCTTTTTTCTTTAGGTATTCTTCTGGCTTTTTTATGTTCAACATCCTGATTTTCAATTTTATAGCTTCATTCATAAACAGGGCTTTCTTCTTAAAGCCAAGTTTTCCTGACAAGATTATTCCTTGTACCTTTGGATCAATCTCTTTAAGCTGGTCAAATGTACTTACTTTGACAATCTCTAATCCTGATTTGTGAATTCCTCTTAAACTCGCAGGGCTGCCATATCCAGGTTCAACTATCGCTTGCCTCTGCATTCTTTTTCTTTGCTTTGAATCCCATCCTCTTGGCTTTCTCCATACTTTTGTGATTTTCTTTTTTTTGTAAGAATCCTGTCTCATGAATTTAGGGTTCTTGGCCTTTTTCTTATTCTTGAAATCGAGCAATTTCTGGTTCATTTTAGATCTTCTTCCCTGCTTTTTCTATTATATATATTCCATCCTGAAAAATTCTTCTGTCAAAACCTGGTCTTCTTGTAGCCTGCTCAATGTCTGCTGCAACCTGGCCTGCGATCTCTTTGTCGCATCCTTCAACTGTGATTTGGCTACCTTCTGTTTTCACAGTTACTCCCTGCTTTAGTTTAAGCTGCCTAGGGATCTTTTCTCCGAGGAAATTCTTAACTGATAAAACATTGTTTGCAACAGAGACATTCATGGGAAAATGGCCTGAACATACTTTCAAAACATAAATAAATGGCTCTTTTACACCGTGAAATGCGTTTTTAACATGAACTTCATAAGAGTATATTACTGACTTAGATTTTTTTGATGATGTTTTTGCAGACATCTTGACTTCATTTCCTGTGACTTCAACATTTATAGCTGGGTTGTCGAAATTTCTAGTGAGTGTACCCTTTGGACCTTTGACTGTCAAATATGTCCCTTCTTTAGCTACAGTCACACCTTGCGGAATGTCAATCCCCAGTGAAAGTTCTTTTTTTGTCATTTTTAATCAGTATACATATGCTAATATCTTTCCGCCCAGGTTTTCTTTAACTGCATCTTCCTGGGTCATTATCCCTTTGTTTGTTGAAACTATCAAAAACCCAAAACCATATGCCGGAAGGAACCTTTTTTCATATTTCTTAAAATCTTTTGTTTTGGTCTGTGTCCTTGGCTTTATGACACCGACTTTGTTTATTGCACCTAAAAGATTGACTTGAAGTACTCCTCCCCTGTCGTCTTTAATCTCTTTTATATCGCCTAGGTACTTGTTGTCTTTAAGCAGGTTAAGCAGGGCTCTTATTAATTTTGAATTGTTGCTAAGAGTAATACTGCCTTTTCCTTTCCTGTCTTCTATAAGTATATGTGAAAGCACATTTGCGAGTGGGTCGTTTAAAGTCATTTTGTTTACCTTTTTAGCTGTATTTTTTAAATCCGAGTTTTGTTGCTATTTCCCTAAAACAGCATCTGCAGTATCTTAAATTATAGCTGCCAACAAATCCGCCTACGCCTGTTCTTCCGCATCTTGTGCAAGGTGATTTGTTCCTGCCACATGATTTTGGCTTGGGCATGTTATATTTTTTGAATCTCTTTATCTTCTGCGGTTTTTTGCTTAGCTGCCTGAGCATTTTATTTGGATCTGATGTAGTCAATTTAATCTTCCTCCACTATGATATGGAATTTTTCCTTGAAAAAATCTATTGATTCTTTTTGTGTTATCTGATGCTTTTTTCCTACTGGTGCAGGGAGTTTTCTTCTTTTTTTTGTTCTGTAGCCAGGTCTTGTCACTGTGACTGATAATTCAAAACCCATGATCCCTATACTTGGGTCATATGCAAGGTCAGGGACATTGATGTATTCATGGATTCCAAAAGACAGGTTTCCGTGTTTGTCAAAACAATTTTTTGGCAGTCTGTTTTCTTTTGATGCTAAAAAATTTTTTAGTAGTGGTACGATTGACTTTTCTCCCCTAAGTGTAATTTTGCAGCCTAAAGGAAGACCCGGCCTTACTCCCCACGCAGGGATTCTCTTGTCGCTTATCGTCTTGATAGGTTCTACCCCTGTGATGTTTTTCAGGAGCTTCATACCTTTTTTCAGCCTTTCTTGGTCTGAGCCTGCACCTACATTTAGTGTAAGCTTCTCTATCCGTATCTGTTTCATCGGGTTCATTTTATTCGTCTGTCTTTTTCAAAGGTTTATTCATTGTTACTACAAAAACTGTGTTTTTCGGTGTTATAAAACTTATATCTTCTGATTTCACTTTCAGGAAGTCTCCGTTTATTTCTTCAACAACTCCATAAAAACCAGTATGACCGCCTTTGGTAATATAAACAAAGCTTCCTTTTTCAAGCTTTAAGTAGTCAATTATTTCTTGGGAGGGAACTTTCATATGAACTGAATCTCCTATTTTACATTTATCTTCTTTTACGATAATATTCCTTCCATCTGAAAGATTTAGCTGCATTGTTCCTTTTTTCAACGTTGATTTTCCAATGATTTTAAGTATTTTTTTGCCTGCAGCAGCTTCGTCTATTTTAAAAAGCTCAAGTTTTCCGTGTTTATTTATTATCATCCTGTAGTTTTCTTTTGTGAGAGGGATTGATAATACGTCCATTACACCTACTAAGAATTTTTCTTCTTTTCTTCTTTTCCCGTCTACAAAAATCTCTTTGTCATTTAATAGTGCCCTTACTTCCTTTGATGTCTTGCAGTATCCGAGCATGTCTTTTAATATTAATGCCAAGGGAATACTCATCTCAAAAGGTTTTCCAGGGAGAGGTCTTATGACAAAAGTCTGGCCTTTTCTTTTTATCGGCCATGATACAGGAGCAGTTAGTGTCTTTAAGTGTTTCTTTGCCATCTTATTTCCTCTTGAAAATTTCTTGTCTTTTTTTGTCGCTTGTGTCTAATTCCACTATCATCACGTTTGATGCTGAAATTGGGTACTTTACTTTTGTCCCGTCTTTTTTCTGGATTTCTACTCCTTCGATGTAAACTCTCATTTTTTTAGTGTTGATTCTTTCGACTTTCCCTGTTTTTTGAGAGAATTGACCGGTCATTATCTTGACTCTGTCTCCTTTTTTCACTCTCGAGCTTCTTTTTCCGTGCTTTTTCGAGAGTTCGTCTGACAAATGTGCCGAAAGCAATTTGCTTCTTATGTGTAAAGGTGCATTTGCTATGTATTTTCTTTGTTTTTTCGGCTTCTTGCTTGATTTCCATGATTTTGAAAAGCTTGACATTTTAATCTTTGACATCATAGTATTATACTTGCGACTTTCGCAATAGCAGGCCATCTTTCTGTTGCTTCTTTTGCAACTGGTCCCTTGAATATTGTGCCTTTAGGATTACCTTTGTCGTCTTTAAGCACAACTGCCGCATTATCTTCAAACTTTATCCTTATGCCACTAGGTCTCCTGTATTCTTTTTTTTGCCTGACAATTATTGCATAGACCATCTGTTTCATCATATCTGGCCTGCCTTTTTTTACTGCTGCCCTGACAAGGTCTCCGACACCTGCTGCAGGTTTTCTTCTCTTTACTCCTTTATAGTTTGTAACTGAGATTATTTGGATTATTTTGGCCCCTGAATTGTCGCATGTCGGGACATTAGCGCCTACTGGCAAACTTTTAACTACTCTTGATTTTACTGCCTTCATGTTTTAATGACCTCGATAACAACAAAATTTTTAGTCTTTGAAAGTGGCCTGCATTCTTTTATTACAACCGTATCTCCTTCTTTTGCTCCCATCTCCGGAGGATTGTGGGCTTTTACCTTGCTTCTCTTGATCCGGTATCTTTCGTATTTAGGGACATAGACTCTTCTCATCCACTGTACTGTAACTGTCTTTTGAGCCTTGCTGCTAATAACGCTGCCTGTGAATGTCCTTCCCCTTGTCTTGAGTGTCACTTGTTTCATTTTAACATGCCTTTATCCTGTCTTCGGGCCTTTTTGTTATGTTTTTGCCCTCAACAATTTTATCATCGATCTTGAATGTTGCCTCTTTTTTTAGTATTGTTTTGATTTTTTTGTTTGTCTCGATTTTGATTGTGTTTTTTGTTTCGTCAATGACTATGCCGTCAAATGTTTTTGAATTGGTTTTTGCCTGGATTTTTTTGCCGATGAATTCGCCTTTCATTTCACCTGGATTGTCTCAGGAGGGAATCCGAGTTTTATTAGTTCTTCTTTGACCCTGTTCTTGTGGTCGCCCTGAAGCTCGATTCTTCCTTCTTTTGATGTTCCTCCGCATGCGAACGCGTTCTTAAGTTTTTTTGTGAGTTCTCTCAAATCAATCTGTTTTGTGTCTATTCCCTCAATCACTGTATTCAGCTTGCCGAATTTTTTTTTGACCGCCATAATAGTTATCTGCTGCGTCTCTTTTGCGATACTTTCGCAAACGCAGAGTTCTTTTGGCAGGCCACATGTGTTACATATATTCATTTTGTCTTGAGTTCGGTCATTAACCTCGCAATGTTTTTCTTTGTCTTTCTTACTTGCCCAGGACTCTTCAATGTTGTCCCAGTAGCAACTTGAGTATTGAGTTTTATCAGCTCTTTTTCTAGTTCAAACAATTGGGTATTAAGCTCTTCTTTTGATTTTGTTTTGAGTTCTTTAGTTTTCATCTTTTTTCTTTTTTCTAGGTTTCTTTTCTTTTGCTTCTGCCTTTTGCTCAATTTCGCTATCTTTTGCAACTTCTGCTGCTTCTGCTTTTATTTCTTGTGCAACAGCTGCAGGATGGACTACTTCTTCAATGACTGGTTCTTTGAATTTTATATCATCAGGCAGTCTTACATTAGGAGGCATGATGCTTACTTTTATTCCGACAATCCCTGATTTTAGCTTAGCAACCTTGTATGCTGTATCCACGTGTGTCAATGCTGCATTTCCGCTTTTCTTTAAATATCCTTGATAAAATCTCCATGTCCTGGCTCTTGCGCTTGGTATTTTTCCTGAAACAAGTATTTCAATCCCTCTTGCTCCTGCTCCAAGAACATCTGCCATTGCTTTATGTCCGATTCCTTTAAATCTCATTGTGCCGTATTTTTCAAGAGCATTTGCAATTCTTTCTGCAACAACAGCTGAAATGAGATTGACGTTCTCAACTTCGCTTATTTCAATCTGCGGGTTTTCTAGTCCGAATTTTTTCTTTAACTGCTTTGTAAGTTTTTTTATGTTTGTACCGCCACCGCCTATAATAAGGCCTGGTCTCGATGCATAGATTATGATTTTTTCTCCAAGAGGCGTCCTCTGAAGTTTTGTATAGCTTAGTCCTACGCCCTTAAGATTATCACTGATAAATTCCTGAATCTGAAATTCCATCTTACTCCTTGAAACAAAATCCCTTTCTATCATTTTTTGCTCACTTCTTCTTTATGCTCTGATAAAACAACTTCAACGTGTGTTCTTTTCATCTTCTGTCTTTTTTTCCTTCCATAGTGCCATGGTTTTGATGCTGTGTGCGCGCACATGTGCAAAACTACCATGTTTTTAGTGCTAAGCCCTTTGTTCTGCGCGTTCGCCTCTGCACTTTCTATTATGCTTAAAATCGCTACTGCAGTTTTTACCGGATATCTTCCTGCCGCCATTCCTGCTTTATGGCCGGTGTCTCTCCTGAATCTTTTCATAGGAACAGCCTGCTTAAGTACTATCACTTTTTCAAGATATGTCTTGGCCTTTTCAAGAGATTTTCCTTTTAATGCGTTGCATATCTCAACTGCTTTTTTTGTTGAGATGCCTAAATCTCTTCCTGTGGCTTTAGCCATGTTCTCTTTCAAACCCTGGAATGTGTATTTTATATTCATCTTATCTCACTGAAACACTTGAGCTGCTCTTTGTTGCGCCTACTCCCGGAGCATTGTGTGCAACTCTTCTTCTGGTCAAAGCAAATTCACCGAGGCAATGCCCAAGCATATCTTCTGTAACATGAAGCGGGATAAAGTCTTTTCCTGTATACACTTTTATGAGGCTTCCGACCATTTCTGGCAAGACAATCATCTCTCTTGCATGGGTCTTTATGTCTTTATCATGTATCCTGACCTTTTCTAAAAGTTTTTTTTGGTCTTCTGTAATACCCCTTCTGATGCTTCTTCTTCTTCTGCTTGGGATAAGTTCTATGAACTCATTGATTGACATTTTTTTAAGGTCATCCAATGATTTTCCTCTGAACATGAATTCTTTAACCATTGTGTTTACCTCTGCATACCTGTTCTTCTAGGCCTTATTTTGCCTACTTTTGCTCCCGGTGGAGCATTTCTGTCTGCAATAGTTGGCTGCCCTTTCTTTGATGATCTTGATGTTCCGTGCGGATGGTCAACTGCATTCATTGACTGTCCCTTGACTCTTGGATATAATTTGTTCCTTGCCTTCATATAGAAGTGCCTTCTCCCTGCTTTCAAAAATGGTTTTTCTTTTCTTCCTGAATTGGCAATTGTCCCTATTGTTGCCCTGCAGTTTTCATTGAAAATTTTTTCCTTTTTTGAAGGGAGCATCACAACTACTTCATTTTCTTTTTTTGATAATAATTTTGCAGAACAGCCGCCGCTTCTGGCTATCTTTCCGCCATCTCCTGGCTGAATCTCAATATTGAATATGTCTGCTCCGACAGGAATATCTTTTAAACATAATGTGTTTCCTTTTTCTGCTGGTGCATTCGGACCATAACTTAGATTATCTCCTACTTTTAATCCTGCTGCTGCAACAAGATATGTCTCTTCGCCATTCTCATATTTCATTTGCACAAGAGGTCCTGAATGGCCCCTGCTTTTTACTATATCTGTGATTGTGCCTTGTGTTGCTGTCTTTGGATATGAAACTTTAGCCAAATACCTGAAACTTGGCGCTCTGTATCTAGGTGAGCCTTTTCCTCTTGCCTGTTGAATTAAATTTTTACCCATGTTTCATCACATTAAACCTAATTGTGTCGCAAGGTCAAGTGCAGGTGTTTCTTCTGAAAACGTGATGTATGCCTTTTTCCTGTTCTTTGCGTCTATTGTTGTATTGACTTTTGTTACTTTAACTTTGTATAGGTTCTCAATTTCTTTTTTTATTTCCAGTTTTGATGCGTTTTTATCAACGATAAATACAAGCGCGTTGTCTAGCTCAAGCTTTTTTAATGTCTTTTCTGTTGATAGAGGGTATTTTACTATGCTCATTCTTCAGTCACTTTTTTCTTTCTTGGCGCCCTTGGCTTTTTCTCTTGTGCTTCTGCAGGTTTTGTCTTTTTTTCTGCCGGCATCTTTTTTTCTGTTGATTTTTCCTGGACTAAAATAATTGATGAATTGTCAGTGAATAGATTTTGTTTCTCAAATCTGTCTATCGCGCCTTGCGTATATAATGTAAGTCTTCCGAAATCACAGCCAGGCGCAAGAACCTCTGCATTGAGGCTATCTACTCTTATTACATCAATGCCGGGAATATTTGCTGCCGCGTTTTCCAAACTGCATTTTTTTGAGACGACTATTAATGGGCCGATTCTTCTTTTTGTTGTCCTGCCCCTGCTTTTTGCTCTACCTGACTTTTGGCTTGTCTTAGATGCTCTCTCCAGTTCTTTTTCTAGGCCGAGTTTTACTAATAGTGCTAAAAGTTCTTTTGCTTTTTTAAAGTCTTCAACGCTCTCTTCAAGGACAAGTGGGTATTCATCAACTATATGTCCTCTTTTGAGGACAAGGTCTTTTAGAACAGATGCAGATAATGCTGACCTTATTGCCTTCCTTCTTTCTTTTGTGTTTATTTTCTTCTCAAAATTCTTATTTACTAAAGGAGGATGGGCCTGTCTTCCGCCGACTGAATATGGAACTGTTGCAGCTACCCAGTTGAATCTTGAACCCCTGTAGTTTAATATTTTTCTCGGGACTCTTGAGATTCCTATCCCGTATGCTGTCTTATAATCTCTTCTTCTTCTTGAAATTTTGGATGAATATTTTTTCCCTGCTTCTGGGTCTGTTCCGTATTTCTGCCTCTTATGGCTCTGGATTGCAAGCACTGCTCTTTTTATCAGGTCTTCTCTGACAGGCTCATTAAACTGGTGCGGAAGCTCTATAGTTCCAATACTTTCTCCTGCTGCTGATTTTAATGTCGCTTTCATTTTAATTACCCTGTTTCTCAGAAACATTTATCTCTTGTATAGTAGGAAGGTCTCCTGTTGTCTTCCTTTCTGCTTTCTGCATGATGACAAGCCTTTTTTTAGGGCCGCCAATTGATCCTTTGACTAAAATCAGCTGCGCTTTTGTGTTTCCGTATCTTAAAAACCCGCCTTTGGGCATGATTGTTTTTCCGTCTTTTATAATCTTAATAATCTGCTTGTTATATTCTGTCCTCATGTGATAGCCCATCTTACCTGCATGAGCAACCCTGTACATTATATGACCTTGTCCCATCCATGGACCTAGAGATCCCGGGTTCCTGATCGCTTTCTCTGATTTGGATTGCCTAAGTGAGATTCCGAATCTTTTTACCGGGCCCTGAAAACCTTTTCCTATTGTAATCACTCTAAGATCTGTAAACTCTCCTTCTTTAAACACTGTCTCAAAAAGAATGTCTTTCTCAAAATGCTCTTTGGCATATGCTAATTTATCTTCTTTTGAACCTCCAAGAGATATTTCGAACAATTCCGGCTTTTTCCTTTCTGTGTTCGCAAGCCTTGGCTGCGTATATACTACAACTTTAACATCGTCATAATCTATAGAATTCAGTGCTGATAGATCATGTGCCTTTGGTTTCTTTGAGACAGGGATTTTTCTTCCGAGGTCTTTTGAATGTTGGACAACTTCTTTGACCATCTTCATGCCTGCGAAGTTTTTTTTATATAGTCTTATAGAATGAATTTTTAATGGAGGACATTCGAGGATTGTTACTGGAATGGAAATTTCTTCGCCTTTTCTGTGGGAAGTTTTTTTTGTCTCTATTGCCTGAAGATGTGTCATGCCTACTTTGTAGCCTGCAAAAGCAACTAGCCCTTTATCTTTTAAGTGCGGCGAGTGCCTTATTCTTGCATAAGAGCGCTTGGCTCTTTTTCTAGGCCAAAACTGCATTGAGCCTGACCTAGGTTGACGTACATTTGGCATTTTATTTTCCCTTTAGTGTAATTGACCTATTCTTGGCCTTCCCTGCAGAATTACTCTCGCAAGAGGAGTCCTTTTCAGGTCTATAAGCACAATTTTGTGCCTATGAAGTATTCTCATGGAATTACAGGTACTTTATAAAGATTTGGTCTTTGTACATATATGAAAAAATTATAATACTCTTACATCTTCATTCTTATTATGGATAATCTCAAAATAGACTATTATTTCTTTTATAACAAAACTTCATCCGGGCCTTTGACGTAAATTGATACTTTTTCCGTTTTTTGTGCCAAATCTAGTCTTACGATTCATATAGACGCATTTTCACTGGTTTTAAAATATAAGACGCATTTTCCCAATATTAGAAAATTTTATATAGCCCCCTGCAAGAAAAAGAACCATGGTGCTAGAGTATCTTATTGGCCCCCTTAAGGCAGAGGCCCATCCTAAATATATGCTCTTCTATGGATTCCTCTACTCTGTATTAGGAGTTTTTCTCGCTTATCTTATTTTTAAAGACTATTCTTCACTAGTCATGGTTACCCTTACCACAATGGCGGCAATCCCGCTTATATATAATATAATTAGGGTAGAAGAAAAAAAAGATTTGACTGACATGTCTGAAAAAAATCTCCTAAAAGAACACTCAAAGGCCCTCACTGTGTTTATGTATTATTTTATAGGCGCAACTCTTGGGTTTGCAGCATGCTATGCCATCCTGCCCCAGGAGATGTCTTCTTTTCTCTTCAGGATACAGATAGAGACTGTGAGCCAGATAAATGGAAATGTCACAGGGAAAGTTTATGACAGCTTTGGGGCTTTTTCATCAATATTGTCCAACAATTTCCAGGTGCTTGTCTTGTGCATCTTGTTCTCCTTTTTATATGGCATCGGCTCTATTTTTATCCTGACATGGAATGCGTCAGTTGTAGGCTTTGCTATCGGAAACACAATAAGATCGGGAGTATTCCAGATAGAAAAACAGCTTAATCTTGTCGCAGGGACAGAATATGCAAGAGCTGTCTCATACGGCCTGCTTAAATATTCTATACACGGTGTTCCTGAGATACTTGCATATTTTGTTGCAGGACTTGCAGGAAGCATCATCTCAACTGCCGCAATAAGGCATGATTTTGGCACAAAGAGATATGTCAATATAATAATGGATTCATCTGTATTGATATTGATAAGTTTAATTATCATAGTTGCCGCTGCATGGCTTGAAGTCTATGTGACGCCTGTATTTTTTTAAAAAGATATTAAAAATAATAAATTAAAATTATTTGAAATTCCTTGTATAATGTATAACGCAGTGCGAGAGGAAATCGCTCTCATCTTCAAAAAGTCCGTCATGCTCTTCGAGTTGCTCTCTTACTTTAGAATATATGTTTTTCGGCAGTTTTATGTTAACAAATTTATTTTCTTTATCCATCAAAACACCTCTTTTTTGTAGTTAAATCTCTTGTGCCATATTTATATTTTTCCATTTTTATTAATATAGTATTAAGTAAAGGCCCAATTTAGTGTTTTAAGATGTTTAAGTAAAAAAGTAGGAGAAAGAGGAGATTTAATATACTAAGTATCTCTTATTCAAGTATCTTGACAACGCCAGGAGATATCTCGAAGATCTCTCCTTCTTCAATTAAAGAATTAATTATCTTTTCAGAATCTTTTATTTTCACATGGTTTATTATGTTCTGAACATCTACGCCGTTTCCTTTATCTAAAATTGCTATTGAATTCAGGACCTGCTGATAGGGGCCTATCTCTGTTGACTCATCGTTAGTTTCATTTTTTTCGACAGGAAGTTTTATCGCGCTTGTTTTGCCCTGCAGCTTTAATTCCATCTGCCTTGCCTTATACCATCTCTTGTCTTCTATTTTTTTTATTATTTCAGGGAAGATGTATTTGGAATCGTTTAATTCCCTGGGTCTTCCTATAACGTTGACAAGGTCTCCGAGATTTAATTTATCAAGCAGGTCTGAGTTATCAAAAAATCTGGCAAGTATGTTTCCTGTCCCATCATCAATTATCATTGTCTTGTCTTCTTTTGATATTGAGACAATTATCCCCATTATGTCCGCTCTTGAGACTTCTCCGTATCTTGTCAATATGCCTGAAGGCTCCCAACCTGTTCTTTTTATGTAGGTAGAATTAAGTATATCTGAGACTAAGATTTTTTTTGCGATTAC
>Ga0247727_10000957_pt1 | contig 70344 bp, 58 predicted proteins | sample WisWelCaveWW1625_FD_202498 | JGI IMG/M metagenome (GOLD analysis project Ga0247727, IMG submission 202498) | Biofilm microbial communities from Wishing Well Cave, Virginia, United States - WW16-25 | ecosystem: Environmental > Aquatic > Deep subsurface > Groundwater > Cave microbial mat | place... | reverse complement strand
GCCTCTGCTTAACTTGGCAAAGGCGCCGGGAACTTGGAAGTCTGCCTGCCCTGCGGTGCGAATCAAATGTCTGGAGGCCATAGCCTTAATCCAAAAGCCGTAACGGCTCCTCAACCATCTCGGCCAGTGTTTGCAGGAACTGCGCGCCCCGCGCGCCGTCTACGATTCGGTGATCACACGACAGGCTCAAGGTCATCATCGGTTGCACCGCCGGTTGGCCGTGAAGTGGCACGACCCGGTCGGCAATGCGGCTCACGGCGAGGATAGCGGCCTGCGGCGGGTTGACGATGGCATTGAAGGCATCCACGCCGTACATGCCCAGATTGCTAATGGTGAATGTGCCGCCGCTTAGATCGTCGAGTGAGAGTTTCCCTGCCTGCGCTCGCGCCACGATCTCTTTGCGCCTCGCGGCGAGTTGACTCAAGCCCAGTTGATCGGCGTGATGGATGACAGGCACGATCAGCCCATCGTCCACGGCGACGGCCAACCCGATGTTGATGTCGGGATTCAAGGTGATGCCGCCATTTTTCCATGAGGCGTTGACTCGCGGATGCGCCCGTAGAGCGGCGGCGGCCAACTTCACTAGTAGATCGGTATATGATATTTTCTCGGCGGCGCGCTTCTGCGCCTCGTCGCGCCAGGCGATCAACCGCGTTGCGTTGACTTCGCGGAGCAAATAGAAATGGGGGATCGTCGTCCAGGCTTGCGTCACGCGCTCGGCCATGATGCGCCATGTCCGGCTGACGGGTAGCATCTCAATGGTGGATTCTGACGCGGCCGGCAACTGAGTCGCCACCACGTCGGCGGCCAACACTGCGCCATCCGGCCCGCTGCCGGTGATTGTCTTGAGATCGAGGCCGCGTTCCTGCGCCAGACGTTTGGCTTTGGGTGAAGCCAATGGGCGGCCATTCGATTTCAGACCCTTCGGGTTTTGGAAACCCGAAGGGTCTTGTTGCGTGGCCAGATAAGCCAACACATCTTCCTTTTGCACGCGCCCGCCCTGCGGCTTGATCTGGGCCAGATCAAGATTGTGTTCGGCGGCCACGCGCGCGGCGACGGGTGAAGCCGTGACTTGGGCGGGAGCCGAATCGGCTTTGGAGACGGCTTCTCCCGGAGCCAGGATGAGCGCGATCGTTTTCCCGACCGGAATCACATCGCCGGGTTGCGCTGTCACATTAGCCAGGATTCCACTCATTGGCGATTCGACTTCCACCGTTGCCTTGTCGGTCTCCACTTCCATCAGCGGCTCGCCTTTGGTGACGGCGTCGCCCGGGGCTTTGAGCCACCGCACCAGGGTGCCGGTTTCTTGCGCCATCCCCAGCGCGGGCATAATCACATCTTTCGCCACGGTGAGATCCTTCGAGAACTGGTTTTAGCGGCGGGCTTTCGTTGGTTTCTTCGATGCTCTGGTTTTGTGGTTGCCACCGCGACTATTCGAGCGAGGCGGACGACTCGGTTCATTGGGCAAGCCAGCGCCGCCGTAATCCACGCCAGTGTAATCAATGTTCTTGTGCGATTGGGTCTCGCGTATGCCGGAAAGCGGGCCGGTAGCGGTGTGGTACTTCACGCCCGTTACCATGAGTTCCTCCGCCGGGAAGCGGGTGATGACTTCACACCCATCCTTCGTCACCACCAACTGCTCTTCAATGCGCGCCGCCGACCAACCATCGGTAGCGGGCCAATAAGTTTCGAGGGCGAAGACCATTCCTTCTTGAATCACTTCGGGGCTGTCGAAAGAGACGAGGCGGCTGAAGATCGGTTTTTCCCAGATAGCGAGGCCGACCCCGTGGCCGTATTGCAGGGCGAAGGCCATTTCTTCGTTCGGCAGGCCGAACTCCTGAGCCTTGGGCCACAATTTCACCACGTCGGCGGTGGTGACTCCGGGCTTGATGGCGTTGATGGCAACGTCGAGGTAATAACGGCACCGCTTATAAGCATCTACTTGCGCGCGCGATGCGCTGCCAACAGACAATGTTCGATAGTAGCAGGTACGATAGCCGTTATAACTGTGCAGGATGTCGTAGAAGGCCAGGTCGCCGGGGCGCAGGACCCGGTCACTGAAAATGTGCGGATGAGGATTACAACGCTCACCCGAAATCGCATTCACCCCCTCGACGTGTTCTGACCCCATGCTGTACAGCACATTATTGACCAGCCCCACACATTCGTTCTCGCGCACCCCGGGCCGCATGAAACGATACAGCGCCTCATACGCCGAATCTACCATCATGCAGGCCATGGTCAACAACGTAATCTCATCTTGAGTCTTGATCACGCGCGCGTCCTGCATGAGCTGTTGGCCGTCCACGACCTCCAGGCCTTCCTTCTGCAAAGCAAAGAGAACCGGTAGCTCCACCACGTCCACGCCCAGCGGCTCTTTGTGCAAGCCGCGCTCTTCGAGTTCGATGCGAATTTTGCGCGCCACGTCTTCGGCCCGCCCGGCCTTTGGCGGCATCGCTCCGCGCAGGGTTGAAATGCCCGCGCGCGAACGGCCCTCGCCAAGCCAGGGGCAGTACATCTGGTGATGTTTGGCTGCCACGCCGAAATCCCAATTGATCGGCTCGTCGTCTTGGGGCAGGAGACAGAAGCGGCCCAGCTTGTCAATGGCCCAAGTGCCGATAGTAGTGTTGGTGATATAGCGGATGTTGTTCATGTCGAAGCACAACAACGCGCCAATCTCTGATTTCTTGAGCAGGGCCTTGATGCGCGCCAGCCGCTCGCGGCGCAGGCGATCAAAATGGACTCGCTCTTCCCAATCCACAGCCATCGTGCCAAAGGTTTTAAGTGGCATATCAGCCTCCTAGATAATCGGCGGATTGAGTTTCAATTCTTCCCGCACAGCCTCTTCGCCATCTCAAACACCTGCCGGGGGTTGGGGATGGTCAAATCTTCCAGCGCCGGCGAGAAGGGGATAGGGACATTCATCGCGCCTATGCGTTTCACTGGCGCATCCAAGTAATAGAACGCGCCATCGGCGATCACCGAAGCCAATTCGGCGGTGACGCCATATTGCTCGTAACCCTCATCGATCACCATTGCGCGGCTGGTCTTCTTGGCCGAGTCAATCAGAGTCTGTTTGTCCAGCGGCGCCAGCGTGCGCGGGTCAACGACTTCGGCGCTCACGCCAATCTCGTCCAGCAGTTTGGCCGCCTCGAGCGCGACATAGACCATGCTGCTCGTCGCCACCAGGGTGATGTCCGTGCCTTCGCGTTTGACGTCGGCCACGCCCAGCGGGATGGTGTAGTCGTCGGCAGGCACTGGGCCTTTGACGGTTTTGTACATCATCTTGTCTTCGAGGATAACCACCGGGTTGTCGTCACGGATGGCGCTCTTCATGAGGCCCTTGGCATCGTAGGGCGTGGCGGGCACCACTACCTTGAGGCCGGGGATGTGGCTGTACCAGGCATGGAGGGATTGCGAGTGCTGGGCGGCGGAACGGCGGCCCGCGCCCATCGTTGTCCGCAGCACCATGGGCACTTTAAGTTTGCCGCCGGACATGTAGTGAATCTTCGCGGCTTGATTCGCCACCTGATCCATGATCAGGCCGCTGAAGTCGCCGAACATGATGTCAACGACAGGCCGCATTCCCGTCATGGCGGCGCCGACGGCCAGGCCGGTGAAGCCCGGCTCGGAGATGGGAGTATCGAGGATGCGCTCCGGGCCAAATTCCTCGACCAGGCCGTTCAATACCTTGAATGTCGTTCCGGCCTCGGCGATGTCTTCGCCCAACATAAACACCCGCGGGTCGCGGCGCAGTTCCTCGGCCAGCGCTTCCCTGATGGCTTCGCCGTAAGTTAACTCGCGGCCGTCCGCATTCGCGTCAGGCATAGACATCCTGGCTCACTTCATCAGGCGCGGGGAATGGCGCTTTGAGCGCATACTCGACGGCGGCCGACACCTCGGCCCGCACACTGCTTTCGATCTGTTGAAAGATTCCGGCATCTGCCATCTTGTTCTCGGTTATCCAGTCGGCCAGCAGTTTCAGCGGATCGCGGTTAGTCTTCCAATCCAACTCTTCTTCTTTGGATCGGTAATAACCCCGGTTGATATCGCCGACGTGATGACCCATATAACGATAGGTGTGGCACAACATGAATGCCGGGCCGTCACCCCGGCGGGCGCGTTCAATTAATCGCCAGGCGGTTTCGTGCACCTCTCGCACGTTCTGACCATTCACCTCGCCGGTCATTAAGCCGAAAGCCTCGGCCCGCGCCTTCATGCTTCCGGCGATGGACTCCGAGTGATGGGTATATTCGTTATAGAGGTTGTTCTCGCAGACGTAAACGACGGGCAATTTCCACAGCTGGGCCATGTTCAGGGACTCATAGACCAGGCCTTGCCCCAGCGCGCCTTCGCCAAAGAAACACACAGCGACCCGGCCCTGGCCCAGTCTTTTGCTGGAGAACGCGGCCCCGGCAGCAATCGCGGCGCTGCCGCCGACAATTGCGTTCGCGCCGAGGTTGCCGGTATCCTGATCGGCAATGTGCATTGAGCCGCCTTTACCCCGGCAGTAACCCGGCTCCCTGCCCAGCAGTTCACAAAACATCCGGTCAACCGACGCGCCTTTGGCCAGGCAGTGGCCGTGGCCGCGATGGGTACTCGTGATGTAATCGTCTTTTCGCAGAGCCTCACACACCCCAACGGCAATTGCTTCCTGGCCGATGTACAAATGCGCCAGTCCCGGCATTTTGGCGCTCTGGTACAGTTCGTTGACGTGTTCCTCGAAGGTGCGAATCTTGGCCATCTGCTCGTACATGTGGAGCCAGCCTTCGCGATCCACATCCGGCATCTCCCGGTCTCTATTGGTTCGCTCTGAGAGAGGGCGCGCCCGCCTCTGTACCCGCGACATTTCACACCTCTTCCATTCCCGACACTCGTTCCAAAACTTTGAACAATACGGCAAAATCCTGTTCGCGATAGCCCATCGCCTTTGCCGCCGATAACATCTCGTTCGCCAGAGCCACACTGAACAGAGGCACACCCAACTCGCGCCCCAACTCCAGCGCCAATTGCAGGTCCTTCTGCATCATCGCCACGTTGAACCACACTTCGTCGGGCATCTTTAATATGAATGGCGCGCGATATTTCATAGCCGGGGAAGCCGCGACGCTGTTGAGCAGCGAGTCAAGAGCAACCGCACGTGGGATGCCGCTGCGTTCGGCCAGCAACACACTCTCAAACAGGGCCAGCAATTGGGAAGCCAGGTTTAGGTTGATGGCAATCTTCATGGAGACGGCCTGGCCGCTGCCGCCGACGTGGATGATCTTCTGGCCCAGTCGTTCAAACACGGGTCGCACTTTTTCCAGAGCGCTGGCCTCGCCGCCGACGAAGATCACCAGCGCGCCGGATTCAACAGCGGGCACACTGCCGGAGACTGGGGCCTCCAACATTTGTGCTCCGCTAGCCTTCACGCGCTGCGCCAGATCGCGTATCAAGCGCGGGCTGACCGTGCTCATATCCACATAGATTTTTCCGGAGGCTAGGCCCGCCAACACGCCCTCGGGCCCGTCGGCAATAGACGACAAAGCCGCCGTATCACTGACCATACTGAAAGTGATATCGGCGGCTTCGGCAACTTCGCGCGGTGTATTGCGCCACTGCATTCCGGCCTGGATCAAGTTTTCGGCTTTGGTGCGCGTGCGATTATGGCCAGCTACGTGATGCCCCGCTTCCAGCAATCGCTTCACTATTCGGCTGCCCATCAATCCTAAGCCGACGAAACCGAGGTTAGTCACGGAGCACCTTATCTAATAGGGCCGTTGCACACTCTTGCATTTGCCACGATAGAGGCGTTGCTATTATTCTGGGTGCAACCGCAAAGGCGTTGCTCTTCAATTCTGAGTAGTTCGTTGCCTAAAGGCAGGACATTCAACAGAATTGAACAGATTATAGTTATAAACGCGATTTTGTCAATATATATTGAACGAAAACTCCATAATTTTAGTGTTGTTGAAAGTAATGGCTTGCAATGTTTAGTTTAGTTGAATACAATTAGGCCACTCCCAGAACTCCAAAGGTTTGCCGACTTGTTAGGTTCAAAGAGATGCCTCAGATAAACCTCCAACACACCCGGGCAATTGGCGAAAAACTTCGGCTGGCGCGACAGAAACGGCAAATGAGTTTACGCGAGTTGGCCGACAAAGCCGAAATGAGCGCCAGTATGCTCAGCCAAGTTGAGACTGGCAAAGCCTATCCTTCAGTGCGCTCTATTTACAGCATCGCCGCCGCGCTGGCGTTGCCCGTCGACTATTTCTTCCCTGATCCTGGGAGCAACAACACTGTTCCTGTTGAGACAGACTCGAATGCGGCCCGGGAAATGACGGCCAGCGAGTTGCGCGACGCGAAAGTGAATCGAGCCGCTGACTCACCCGCCGTAGAATTTGCCCCGAGCGTGCAATCACCGGCGCCGGTCGTTCACGCAACTGGCCGCCCGACAATTGAACTGAAAGGCGGCGTCACCTGGTCACGCCTCACGGCCCTTGCCGAATCAGGCGCCGAATATCTAGAGATCACCTACGCCCCCGGCGCGACATCTGGCGCGAATATGTCACACCACGAAGGACGCGAGTTTGGACTGGTGTTGGAAGGTGAACTGTTGGTGGAGCTCGCTTTCGAGCGCTATACGCTGAAAGCCGATGATAGTATCATCTTCGACTCAGCCACACCACACCGACTTACCAATAGCGGCAGCATCCCCATGCGGGCGTTGTGGGTAGTGTTGAATCGAACTTAGAGGAATGCAATTGGCGCGCCGCTAGCGGGCTACTTCGTGTGGTTGCTCGCGGGCAACTTTAGAATGGGCAAGAGGCTATCCTCATCCCTGCCTTCGTGGCCGGTGCTGAAGCGCCTCCGCCATATGCGCCGGTTGAATAGCCTCTGATCCGGCCAGGTCGGCAATGGTGCGTGCCAATTTGACGCTTCGCGTGCGGTGAAAGGCGCGCGCCGAGAGTTGCAATTGAGCCATCGCCGCGCGCACCAGGCTCATGCCCGCCTCGTCGAGTTTGCAATGGACGCGCACGTCGGCGGGGCGCATGTCGGCGTTGGTATAGACGCCGGTGGAGTTCACAAACCGCTGGCGCTGAATCGCGCGCGCCCTCTCCACTCGCGCCCGAATCGCTTCCGAACCTTCGTCCAATCGCGAATCAGTCAACTTCAAATGATCCACGCGCGGCACTTCGATGCGCTACGCGTGTCAATGCGATCCAAGAGCGGTCCGCTGATTCGTTTTTGGTAGCGGCTGACGACGGCGGGGTCGCCGTGCCAGCCGCAAGGGCAAGGATAAAGACAAAAGTGGTGTTTTATGTTATCGGCTGAAGGCAATATGTACGGGTACCTCAGAGATAGAAGTCATTGTGCTGAGGTAAGATGCTTCTACAAGTGTATCATCTAATTGTCGGTAGACTATAGGCCATCGCTTGCTCTAATCGCATTGCCCGGCCTTCAGCCCATGCTGTTGCAAACGCCGCCTCGCCTAGTACGGTGCGCGCCTGGGCCACAGTGCGCTCATAATAAAAACGATCGGCGGAGTCCAGATACGATCCGCCGGCGGTCGTGAAAACCTCGGCCGCCGCCCACAGATGGACTGCTTGGATAAACTGCCCTCGCACAGCCGCCACGCCAGCCAATCTTGCCAGGCATACGGCGCTGAGCCATTTAGGCCCGGCATCACGCGCGAGCACCAGGCTCTGCTCAAAGAGCAATTGCGCCCCTGCGTGATCTCCCTCAAACAGGGCAAGATACCCCTTGTACTGAAGGGAGTCCGCAATGCCGAATTTATCTTCCAATTCGTAGAACATGGCTTGGCTCTGTTGAAAATAAGGTTTCGCGCGCCCGATATCGCCTTGGTTGAGCGCGACCAGCCCTAGGGCGTGGAGTGAGTAAGCCACTCCTTGCTTGTGTCCCAATTCTCGTCGCAGTGTCAAGGCTTCATCACATCGGGAACGCGCCACTTCGTAGTCACCCTGCCGAAGCGCCACCAAGCCTAAATGATGAAGGGAATTGGCAAGCCCCCACAAATCCCCAAGTTCTCGCCACAAGACTACGCTCTCTTCAACGAGCGAACACGCCGTCGCGAAGTCATTCTCATCACGGAGCACCATCCCCAAGTAGCCCAACGCATAGGCGAGGCCCCACCGATCTCCTTGTTCGCGAAATAGCGCGACACTTTCTGCAGAAAGAGAGCGGGCCACAGCCAGGTCGCCTTCATCCCGTGCTAACCATCCCAGGGCGATCAGTCCATGGGCTAAACCATGCTTACCTATGTCGCCGGAGGAGCGCCATAGCGCCACGCTCTCCTCAAGCAGAGACCGAGCCGCAACATTGTCGCCCTGACTGTGAGCCAGGCGGCCTGCTCCGTAGAATGCTTTGGCCCGGGCGATTGGGGCGACGGAGCCATCGGCGCGAGCCAATGCGCTGTTGAACCACTTGCGCCCCTCGCTCATGTAGCCCCGATGGAACCAATACCAATACAGAGCGCCTGCCAACCGCATCATTGGCTCACCGTTTCCCGTTTGAATCTGGCTCCACCCCAACGCTACTCGCAAGTTGTCGTGCTCGGTCTCCAAACGATCGAGATATTGATCCCGATCCTTAGTCGTGAGATGGGACTCGACTGCTTCGGCCAACGACTGGTAGTAGGCGAGGTGCCTTTGACGAGTGTCCGGCTCTTCCCCTGCTTCGCCCAGTTTGACCGCGCTGTATTGCCGGATCAATTCCTGCAGGTCATAACGACCCACGTCCGTTCGCTGGAGGAGTGACTTGGATATCAAGGCGGATACCCAAGGCAACATCGCTCCCGCTACCTGCTCGGCAGCCTCTCGCTCAAAACCACCCCGAAATACCGATAACCGGCGCAATACCTGCTGTTCCTCTGTGGAGAGCAACCGCCACGAGTGGTCGAACACGGCCTGCATACTGCGGTGCCTAACAGGCACGCCGTGCAAGGAGGTGGTGAGGAAATCCAGGCTTTGCTCAATCTGATGCGCGATTTCCTGGCAGGAGAGGGCACGCACCCAGGCGGCAGCCAACTCGATTCCCAGCGGCATCCCCCCTACCAAACGGCAAATGTGAACCACACCAGCCTGTTCCTGGTCTGATAGAACGAAACCAGAACGAATCCGGCGGGCGCTTTGCAAAAACAATTGCACGGCGCCATACTCATTTGCTTTGACCCTTTCAACGGCTTCACTGTCTGGAAAACTCAGTCCCTGCAATTCAAGGAGCCATTCGCCCTGAACATTCAGCCGTTCGCGCGAAGTGACCAAGACAGTGACGTCGGGTGCAACCGTCAGGATTTCTGCCACCAGACTTGCCCCGACCAGGAGGTGCTCGAAGTTATCCAAGACTATGAGCATTTCCTTGTCGCGCAGGTAGTTGAAGAGCTGAGCTGTCGGGTCTTCCGAGCCATAAAAGGTGAACCCAAGCGCTGCCGCTATGGCCGAAACAAGAAACTCCGCCGAACTGAGCGAAGCGAGTGGGACGAAGGCAATACCGTGAGTGAAAGCACCAGCTTCTTCGGTCGCCACGGCCAATGCCAGGCGGGTCTTGCCGATGCCGCCCGGGCCAACAAGCGTGATCAACCGACAGGCAGGGTTCTCCAGCAACTCGGAGAGTTGGGCCAGTTCGGCGGCCCGTCCAACCAACGGTGTCGGCGGAATCGGCAGTGAGGCCGATTGGCTTGCCTGTTCCACGATCTTGCTTGCGTTGACCTCTAAGCCGTCACGGATGCGCTCGTAGAGGGCTGTGGTTTCTAAGGTTGGCGTCACGCCCAACTCGTCGGCCAGAAGGCGGCGGCAGGTTTCGTATTGCGCCAGCGCGGCGCTTCGCTGACCACTGCGCGCTAGCATGCGCATCAGGCTCTGGTGAGCCTCCTCCCGCCAGGGATCAAGTTCGATTTGTCGAGCGAGGTGACGCTGAGCCTGCTCGTCAGCCCCGCGCCGCTCGTCGTACGTCGCCAGGCGCGCCAGCGCATCAACAGCACGTTGGTGGAGGTGTTCCCGCTTCAGCACCGCCCATTCTTCAAAGGCCGCGCTGTCGCCGAGTGAGAACTGGGCCAGGAAGTCGCCGCGATACATCTCGGCAATTTGTTGGAGTCGGTGAGCGCAGGACTTGCACGTTTCGGGGCGGCGATGGGGATGCTGGTCGCAAGCCGAGAGGAGCGCCGTAAACGCGGCCACGTCCAACTCGTGGTCGCTGGCGCGGTTGAACTGCACCGTGTCGCGGGTGATCGCCAGGAAGGGCGGCTCGGCGGTGCGGTCACCGATCGTCTGGCGGAGGTTGGCCAGAGCCTGACGCAAGTTGTTGCGGGCGGTCGAGTCGGGCACTTCCGGCCAGAGCAGGCCCGCTAAGGCATCGCGGTGATGGGGACGGTCGGCTTCGACGGCCAGATAAGCCAGCAAGGCCCGCACTTTGCCTGATTCAAACCCGGTGACCGGTTGCCTGTTCAGAGTCACATGCCAGGGGCCGAGCAGGGAAAGAGACAGGCGTGCCATCGTTTTCTGGGTTAGAACAGCAGTTTAGTGTGAGGGCGCGAATATCAGTGTAGGGCGAGTATACACCCGGACTTTTGGCTCGCGACTCCTTGCGTTTTCCTTGCGGTCGGCCGCTATCATCAGGCCATTCTCACTCTCAGGAGGTGGCCCGATGTCACAATCACGCGCAACTGCGCTCCACATGCTTCTTATTGCTTTGCTCGTCATACCTGGCGCTGGCGTGGCCCAGGCAAACGGAACGCCTGCGCCCAACCGCCACCGCACGCTGACAGTGATGACGCGCAACCTTTATCTTGGTGTTGACCTACTGCCGTTGTTCGTCGTGCCACCTGAGCAAGTGCCCGCTCAAGTTGCGGCGAACTGGGCGATGGTGCAGGCGACAGACTTTCCGGCGCGCGCGACGGCGCTGGCCCGTGAGGTCGAGGAGGCCGAGCCTGATTTGATCGGCCTTCAAGAAGCTATGCTCTGGCGCATTCAGTCCCCGGGCGATTTCTTCACCGGCAATACCCCGGCAACTGACGTCGTCTACGACTTCGTCGCCATCCTGCTGGCCGAGTTGGAGGCTAGAGGTCGCCATTACGCGGTGATCGCTGAAGTAACCGGGCTCGACGGCGAGTTGCCCAGCAACACTGGCGATGATTTGCGTTTGACGTTTCGGAATGTCATTCTGGCGCGAACCGACCTGCCGGCGTCTGAACTCAAACTCTCTAACGCGCAGACCGGCAATTTCGCGACGAACCTCGTCGTGCCGCTGGGCGGTCAGGCGTTCACGATTCTACGCGGCTGGGCGGCGGTTGACGTGAAAGTCCGCGGCAAGTCGCTCCGCTTTGTCACTACGCATTTGGAGGCGTTCTCCGAACTCGTCCAGGTTGCGCAGGCGGACGAGGTTCTGGCGGGGCCGGCCAATACGAATCTCCCGGTAGTGCTGGTAGGCGATTTCAATTCAAACGCAAACGGGAGCGGCACGGCTACGTATGGCAACCTCATTACAGCCGGGTTCGCCGACGCCTGGCCTCTGGCGAGGGCAGACAGCGGATTCACCTGTTGCCAGGCGGAAGACCTGCGCAACGAAACCTCTCTTCTCAGCGAACGAATTGACTTGGCGCTCTTCCGGGGCGATTTCACGGTTGACGAGGTTGACATCTTGGGAGAAACGGCGGCAGACCGGACCGACTCAGGGCTTTGGCCTTCCGATCACGCGGGCATTGTGGCGACTCTCCGCTTTCCATGATCGAGAGCCGCTTGCCTTTCGCTGGCATTGCGGCGAACCGTTTTGCCCATAAAGCAACACAAAGGAGGTCAGCATGAGCCGTCCAAGGTTCTTCCAGGCTACCGGAACGACAAGGCGCAACAAGGAGGCCACCATGATAAAAGCGACAACGATATTATTGTCGTGGTTGACGCTTGCAAGTTTACTAGCCGGATGTAGCAGCAATCCTGTATCCCCGGCGCCCGTGACTGGTGCGCCAATTGGCAGTCCGGTTGAATTCGTCTCGAAGATTACCGGCAGTCCAAACCCATTGGGCATCCCCACTGGAGTGGCTTTAGACAAGCAGGGCAACCTCTATGTAATGGATACGATAAACTCGCGCGTCCATAAGTTTGACACCGACGGCAACTTCTTGACTGCTTGGGGAGCGCAGGGCGTGGGCGATGGGCAGTTTAACGTTAATACCCACGGGGGCGGCCGCATCGCCGTAGATGGGCAAGGGAATGTCTATGTTGCGGATTCCAGCTATCGCGTTCAAAAGTTCGACTCCAACGGCAAATTCCTGCTGAGCTGGGGCAGTAAAGGAAAGGATGACGGTCAGTTTTCAATTCGAATGAGTGTTGCAGTCAACGAGCAGGGCGATGTCTATGTGGCGGATGACAATCACCGCATTCAAAAGTTCGACAGCAATGGCAAGTTTCTCCTGAAATGGGGAGGACGAGACTCAGGTGACGCCGAGCTATTTGGGCCTGTTGGTTTGAGTGTGGATGAAGTTGGGAATGTGTACGTCGTTGAATTCCTAAACGGTCGCATTCAAAAGTTCGACGGCAACGGCAAACCACTGGCCAAGTTCTTCATTGAGGAAATCGAAGACAAGTTTGTCACCCCGGGTGATATAGCGGTCAACTCTGATGGAAATCTCTACGTTACAGATTGGACTAACAACCGCATCGTAAAGATAGACAGCAGCGGCAAATTGCTCGGCGTTTGGGGTGGGCCAGGAAGCGGCGATAGCCAGTTCAATGAACCGTGGTGTGTGGCAGTGGATGGAAACGGTAACGTCTATATCGCCGATAGCCTCAACAGCCGCATCCAAAAGTTCCGGTCACTGTCCCTCACCCCAACGGTTGACCCGTCCCCGTTGCAACTTGCAACAACATCGCCCACAGCCGAGCCGACTCTAACGCCGGTCATCAACCAGTCCACCCCTTCGCCTTCTATTCCTACACTTGCGCCGGACGAAAAACTAGCCTCCGCACCCGAAGATATCGTCGGCACATGGAAGGGGACGGTAGAGGGCGACCCCGGTTATTTGATTGTCAAGGACGATGGGACTGTAAACCTTGCACAAAATGCCGACGGCACATCAGGCAATACTCACAACTATTGGTTTGAAGGCGCTGAGTTCAACATCGCTCACGAACTGGCGCTTCATAGTTGCGAACAGGTTAGCCGCTATCAGATTCGTGTCAAGCAAGACGGAGATAAAACCGTTTCTCTTACCTTTGTGCTCCTTGAAGACCCGTGCAAACCCAGAGTCCGTGATTTGGTGAATAGCACACCGGTTTGGTCTTTGCCCTTACCGTCAAGCGTCGAGGCAGTCGTATTTATAACCGACGACGGTGTTCAACTCGCAGGCACGCTGTTCGGGCAAGGCCCAACCGCCGTAAGGAAATCAAGGTATTCAGCGGCAGTTCACACGGGATCGGCCTGCTCGACTCAGTGCACGGCGATGAGGTTCGCAATCTGATCATTAATTTTCTGGCAGGCATTCCCTAAGACACATCACATAGCACCGTCACGGCACAGGAGGATCATTATGAGTGAACTAACACCCGAATTGGAAGCGTTGAAAGCCAAGCTGAAAGCTACATGGATGGCCGGCGACTATGGCATATTCGCGAAGTATCTTGAGCCAGGTGCGCTGGAGTTCTTCGCGCGACTCGAGATTACACCCGGCGCCCGCGTGCTTGACGTGGGTTGCGGGGCAGGCCAGCTCGCCCTGCCGGCCGCGCGCGCTGGCGCAATCGTGACCGGGGTGGACATCGCCACGAATTTGATTGAGCAGGCCCGGGCGAGAGCCGAAGCCGAAGGATTGGTGATCCGTTTTGACGAAGGTGACGCCGAGCAGTTGCCCTACGCCGATGCAACCTTCGATATTGTGTTGAGTCTGATCGGGGCAATGTTCGCACCGAGGCCCGAACGGGTAGCGGCGGAGATGGTGCGGGTGTGCCGCCCCGGAGGCCGCATCCTTATGGTGAACTGGACTCCGAGTGGCTTCGTCGGCCAAATGTTCAAAACCAGTGGCAAGCACGTGCCGCCACCGGCGGGTATGCCCTCGCCCGTGCTATGGGGCGATGAAGCCACGGTCCGCGAACGGTTGCGCGATGGCGTCCGGGACATGCAGTTGGCGCGACGGCTTTATCCTTTCAAGTACCCGTTTGCCCCGCCGGAGGTCGTGGAGTTTTATCGCACCTACTACGGGCCGACCCAGCGCGCTTTTGGAGCGCTCGATGCCCAGGGTCAGGCCGCACTGCGCCGCGATCTGGAGCAGTTGTGGTCAGAACACAATCGCGCCACGGATGGCGCGACCCACATCGAATCTGAGTACCTGGAAGTGATTGCGATTCGCGGTCAACCCTAAAACTGACCCGCCGCAACAACCGTGCGTTGCGAGTTTGGATCGGCTAGCTGGTGGGCGTTTGATCACTTTGGAACCTCTGCGCTTGTGCCGACACTTATTTCAAGATTTGGCTTGGTCTGTAGTGATATGCCACGTCTGACGAACGTGCTTCCCCGAATTGTAAGCACCGCTGGCTTCCTGTTTACCCTTATTGTTGACGGGGAAATAGAGATCAAGTGCCCGCTTTTCCAGAACTCGGCCCTCAGTTGCATCGGCGATTTTCGCACATCAATGCCTAGTGAGATGCTGCCTCGTTTCTTGCGGATTATCAGCTTCTGATAGCTTGCGCTGATGTCCCAGGGTTTGACATCACCCGAGAGCCATTCATTCCGTTCTATCGACAGGATGAGGCTGTCTTGCTCATCGCGTAGCTTAACGTCCAAGTCAACACCGCCTTGTTCATTAAGACCCAAGCTAACCAGAGGCTCCTCATCGACCTGTATAATAGCGCCTCCGCCAATAAACACATTGGAGCCTAGGCCGACTCGAAGCGCATTGCCATAAATCCTGAGGAACCCTGCTGCAAATCCGCGCCTAATGTTGTAGGGGCGTGCCTTGTAACGCCTTTGCTCTTGTATTGGCATTGCACCCTTGGTCGCCATATCGTGGCAATTGGGGCAGAAGATCATCATGTCTTCCGGGCGGAAGTGTGGGTCCTCTTCATAAGGGACGATATGATGATATTGGAATATCGGGTGCCCACACCTACAACAGCCGAAACTAGCTTCTTGTCTTAGCTGGCGTGCTATTGGTTCAGGTGTTGGTGGACGTGTTGACTGAACTGTCATATCAATCAAGAACTGGCATTGGCTGTAGTGACACAAAGGCATTATGTCAGCGGCCCAACGATTAAGGATTTATGCGGCGCGGCGAGTACGAGATCGGCTATGGCTCAGGCTGGCCGCCGCCGCCGCATAATCCGGAGTTGAACTAAGCCGCTGTAGAAGGCGACCCGTTGAACTGCGTCTAAGTTTAAGCCTGCTTGGGGATTAAGGAAAGCCCGCGTCAAAACCATCGTCCAGGCTAAAACTTGACTTCGCCGCCATGTCCTCTATTTCCGGCCTCGCTTCTTCGCCAGCAGTGAAGAAGCCGTGGACTCGCCGCTGGCCGGGGGCGCGGGTGGCGAGGCCCGGTTGCGCAGTCCTACCGCAAAATGAGTGCCCGTCAAAGTTTTGGCTTCCGGCGATTGAAATCGCGGCACGCTTCGCGCAACGCAAAGCCTGCCTACGCAGGCTAAAACTGCAATCGCCGGAGTCCGCGACGGCGGACTTCGCTTTTTGTAGGCGCGGTTTCCAACCGCCCGCCAGGTCCCCCAAAATCTTGACGAGCACTCGCAAAATTGCTCTTGCTATCCGGCCAAGTCAGCATATACTATTGGCAAGCGACTCGTAAGTCCCAGTGTCACTGGCTTCCTTTTGGGAGTCCCACTCCGCCATTTTTGAGCGGTGGTTATCGGTGCCTGGGGGGAGCCGCTTTTTTATTTGCTCAAACAGACGCGCATTTTACTTGCGAGTGCGTTTCTTTGCTAACAGCGAAGCGGCCGTGGTCTCGCCGCTGGCCGGGGGCGCAGGTTGCGGCTTGGGCGGCGGTGGAGTGACGACCGGCGGCGGCGGCAAGGTCGAAGATTGAACATTAGAGGTTGAAGGCTGAGGCGCAGTCGGCGAGTCCAAGTTTGGGAGTCGCGTGTCGTTCGCGGGCTGTGCCTGAGAGTTGGGAGTCGCGTGCTGTTCGCGGGCTGTGCCTGGAGTTTGAGGGCTTGTCCCTGCGCGTTGCTTGGCCTGTTGCAAACGCGACATGGCCTCGACGCGAACCGGCTCCGGCTTGGGGCGGCTGACGCCTTTGGCAATTTCGGCCAGGCGGGTGTAGGCGCGTCCCAGGTCGTAGCGGCTGATGACGAGACGGCGGATGGCGATGTCGAACGGCAGGAGCAGGACGGCCAGCGTGAGCAGGAACGGCCACAGCGGGCTGGTCACTTGCCGGGCAATCAGGTCATGGTTGAAGGCGGCATCCGGCCCGGCGGCGCGGCAAAATACTTTGCTTTCAGGAATCGGCTCGTTCGGAACCGGCACCACACAGCCGCCAGTAGTGAGTTGGGCGGCACGGCCCAGCGCGTTCGGGTCGGCAGTGAGCGTCTTGTATTCGGGTGAATAGGTCAACACCCAGCCGGACGTTTCCCCGACGGAGGCGGCTTCCCCGTTCGGCCCGGCGATGCGAATCAAATATGCGCCCGGCTCAGTCGGAGTGAAGTCGGCTTCGTAGCGTCCCGGCGCAATCTGTACCATCTCCACTAACAGTGATGATCCATCAGGGGCGATGACGTTGGCTTGTAAAGCCAGGTTGTTGATGAACTGGCTGTCGTTGTCGTACGCGTCCACGGCCAGGGTGGCGGTTTCGCCGTCGAGAGTCACGTCGGCGGTGATGTCCGATTGCACGCTCTCGTTGATGGTGTAGCGCACGGCCTGGGCGAAGAAGGTGGCGAAGCCGTCCCACTTCACCCACTGCTCGGCCCAGCGCCCGGTCGCGTCCGAAGTCCAGGCCACCGACTTGCCGAGGCCGTATTGCCACGAGGCCAGAATCGGATCGCGCGATCCGTCGGCGAGTTGCGAAACCAGAATAGTTTGCGCCGCCTCTTTCGGCGAGGTGCCCACGTAGCCCAGGAGTTGCGGCACAGCCGAGATGCCTTCGAGGATCGGGCTGATGCCGACGCGCTCCGGGAAGAACGTCTCTTCGATGATATAAGCGCGCGTGGCGAGCGTGGTCTCTTCGGTGAAGATTTCGGGGATGCTGGCCGGGTCGGCGGCGAAGTGGTAGCGGCCCCCGCCGGCCTGGGCCAACTGCTCTAACAGTTGCTGATCGGCGTCGCGGCCCATCGCCACCGACGACAGGGTGATGCCGTTCTCTTCGTACAACTGTTGAACGAGTTCGGGAATGCCGGTCGGGCTGGCGATGCCGTCGGTGAGCAGAATGGTGTGCTTGAGTTGAGCGTCGTCGTCGGGCAGTTCGGAGGCCATCAACCGCACTCCGGCCATGATGTCGGTGCCGCCGTCGGCGCGAATGGAGGCGATGCGATTGATGACCGTGTCCGGGTCGTCGAGCGGCGTGATCGGCACCACCCAACTGGCCGAGTCGTCAAACTGAATCACCCCCACCTTGTCGGTCGGCGAAAGAAGTTCGACGGCGCGAATGGCGGCTTCTTTAGCAAGTTCGATCTTCTGCACGCCGCCGCTGGTCTCGGACATACTGCCGGAGTGGTCAATGATGAAGACGATGGTCAGCCGGGGCCGCCGCTTCTGATCCTTCAACTGCATGTCAACCGGGAGAACGTCTTCCAACGGGGTGCGGAAGTAGCCGCCCACTCCGAAACTCTGCGGGCCGCCCACCACGAGCAGGCCGCCGCCGAGATCGCGCACGTATTGTTCAACCGCCGCTTGCTGGCGCGGCGTGAGTTGTTTGGCCGGAACGTCCACCAGCACCACCGAAGCATACTCGGCCAGCAGAGGCAGTTCGGACGGCAGGCCGGTGGGCGGCACGCGGTCGAGGTCGATTCCGGCGGCGTCAAGCGCGGCGACCAGGGCCGCGCCCTCGTCGGTGCCCTCTTTGTTTTCGCCGACGACGACCAGGACGCGCGGCGGGCCTTTGACCTGTGAGAACGCGGCCAGCTCGTTGTTCTGGTAAAAGGTGTCGCCGCCGTTCGCGGGGGAAAGCTGGACCCGGTACGAGATGAATCCCGGCGTGCCAGCCTTCAGCGGAATTGTGTAAGAGTGCTCACCCACCCGCAGGTCGAGGGTGCCTTCGTAGACCACCTCCGACCCGGCAAGGACGCGCACGCCTGCTTTCTGCACTCTTGTGGAGTTGACAGTGACTTCGAGATCGAATTCTTCACCCTGCCGCAAAGACGAGGGCGCGTCCACGGTCGTGAGCAGGGATTCGTCGAAGGCCTCAAGGTTGCGGACAATCGGCACGGCCATGATCTGCACGCCGGCCGTGGCCGCCAGCCGGGCGGCCTCTTCGGCGTTGCCCGTCGTCGTGACACCGTCCGACAAGATGACAATGCGCTTGGCGGCCTGACCGGGGAACAGGGCCAGCGCCAGCCGGATCGCTTCAGAGAGATCCGTTTGAGTCGTCGTCGGAATCGAAGTGAATTCTTGAATGAGGCGCGACGTTGACATGGGATGCTCCACCAGCGCATCGCCGCCGAATAAGACAATCGCCGCCTTGTCGTCCGGCCCCATCTTGCTCATCGAGTCGCGCACCCACCCCACGGCCAGCGCCTTGCCCTCGTCCGGCATCGAGTCCGACACGTCCACCAGAAAGACGACGGCCAGGTTGTCCGCCGCCCGCACGGCCTCAAATCCGGCCAGCGAGAGGACGATGGACGCAAAAATGATCAGTCGCACGACGAGGCTGAGAATCTCCCGCCGCCGCGAGTGGGCGCGCGACGGCCACCCCAGCCAGAGGATGAGCGGGGTGAGGAGGAAGAGGAGAAGGAGGAGGGGGGTGGTGAAGGTCACGAGAATTTCAGCCAAAGTGCCAGACTATGGAGCACTGTTGTTTAACGTGCCACAAACTTTCTCTCCAAAAGACTTGCAATCATCAAACTGAGTTTGACACCAAAATACTGGCTCAAAACAAACGCGCCAAAAAGTATAAGCCAAGCAATGACCGTATTACCTAAACCGATGACAACAACAATCCAAAAGCAATGAAGGTGGTCATGCTACCTATGATGCCTCCTGTTGCTTGTAAGGCTTTTTCTTTCCCCACTATCCTGCTAAAAAACCATCCGAACGACGCCACCAGGAAAATTTTGGCGACTAAATAAACAACAAAGAAAGCTATCGCTCTATTTTGTAACCAGGTCGTCGGCAGAAGTACGAATGCGCCCAAGATAGAAAAAACGACACCTACAAAACCCGCCACAAGCAAATAGAACAGGAAAGAATTGGTTTGAAGTCGGTAAAACATGATCTGTTCCTCATCGTCAGCTAGGTATCTCATCCGTTTTCCGCTTTGCCGAAGGCACCCGCTGGAAGATAGTTGCTCCTCTTCATACATCCAGCGTCCTGAGCGGAGCGACGGGTGTTGTTTCCGTCGCGCAGTCGAAGGACGCGGCCCCTCGCGCAAGCACCGCACCCCCTTCGGCAAGCTCAGGGCATGCTTCGACTACGGCTAACGAACAGCATGCGGGCGTCCGCTCAGGGTGCTTGCCCGTTCGTAATTCTCCACACCTTATCAAACTCTCCAGCCTGTGGCCTCTCAAACCCACACGCCACGCTCAGCAAAAACGCGTCGGGCACGGCGCGTTCGCCCCACAGTCCGCCTTGGCGTCTTGCGTTGCGCTGGCGGCAGACGGCCAGCGGCACGTCGAACCACTCGCCGACGACGGTCGCCCCGTGCTGGCGGGCAATCTTCAGCGAGTCGACCCGCCAGGCGCGGCGGGCGTGCGTCGCGTCCAAAATAACATTGCGTCCGGCTCTCAACAGTTCGTCCAGCCGTCGATTGAAAATCGTAAACACACGCTTATTATCAATCTCTTTCTCGCCCTTTGCCTCAAGCTCGTTGCGAATCGCATCGGACGAAATCACCTCAGCTTCCAACCGGCTCGCATTCTCATTAGCCCAATACGATTTGCCGGAGCCTTGAAGGCCGATGAGCAGATAGACGATTGGCATTCATCAAAACCGTGTTTCGTGTCGCGTGTTGCGTAACAGTCAAGGAATACGCAACACGCATTATGCTCCAACCTTCTTCCGCTGAAAGAACCTCCGCCACCCCGAAGCGCCAGGCACGGTGGAGCCGCGATGGTACACCCACCACTCGACGATCAAGATGGCGAGGGCGGCGGCGGCCACGTAGGGCCAGAACTCGCGCTGGCCCACTTGCCCGCGCACGGCGGCAGACACTTGCGCCCGGCCAACCGTCAGCGTCTCGGCGGGCTGAATCTTGCTCTCCAGCGGGTCGAACAGGTTGACGGCGAAGAATCCGGCGAGCTTGCCGCCCTCTTGCACCGAAGCCGTGCCCACGCCGTAAATGCCAAGCTGGCCGGTGTCCGAAAACAGCACCCCGGCCTCGCTGGCGGGCGCCACGAAGAACTGGCCGTCCGGCGCTTGAATGCCCACAGCCTGTTGCCCAACTTCCGGCCGCACCGTCACCGTGTCGCCCGGATGCACCGTCTCGCCCGATTCCGAAATCACCGTTGAAGGCGTGAGCCAGCCGATCAAGTTAGACATCAAAATCGGGTAAGCGATTTGAAGCGGCAGGTCGGAGTCGCGCAAGTCGAAGGTGAAGACGGCAACGCGGCGGCGGTCGAGCGTGCCGACAAAGACCAGCGGCTTGCCGTCAACCGAGATCAGCGCCCGTGCCCAGGCCGGGGTCTGCACCTCGCGCGCGCGCAGGACGTGAACGTTGCTGAAATCCACGAAGCTCAACAGCGGGTCGTCTTTATTCACAAGCGTTATGGTGCTGGTGATCGTCGGGGTGAACACTTCGCCGACGGTGAACATCGGGTTCGGCGGCGGGTTGACGAGCAGAAGTTCTTTCGACGGCAGTGTGTCGGAGATCACGCCATCGTAAATGTACAGGTCGAACGGGTCGGTCGGGAGCGGCGCGTCCACCGACTGGCGAAACGGTTGGATGCCGGGGAGCGCGGCCAGCAGTTGCTCGATGAAGATGTTGCCGTCGCGCGAGATAAAGAGTGCGCGGCCAGTTTGCGGCGGGTTGTACACCGCCCAGGCCTTGTCGTCGGTGGGCAGGTAATCAGTGTTCGCGGCCCCAACAGGCGGCGACAGCACCGCCTCGGCCAGGGCAGTGCCTTCGTAAGCCTGAATGATCACATTGGACGTTTTGCCTGCCGGGACATCAAGTTGTTGCGCGTTAAAGAGTTGGCCGTCGAGATTGATCGTGAGGATCGTTTTCGCATCAACGTCGCCGTAGTTGGCGACGCTGGCGAACAGTTGGGGGCCGCCGTGGGCTCCGCCCACGGGGCGAAGCGAGAGGGCGCTGATTCCCAGATTGGCCGATTGGCCGCCGATAGGCACGTAGCGGACTTCGCCGGTGAGCGCCGGAAGTTTTCCGGCAGGAGGGAGGCCGCCATCTGAAATGAGCACCGTGGTCGAATTGGCGACACTGCCGTTCGCGCCCGCCGCCAACGCAAAGGCAGTCTCCCAGTCCGCCGAGCCGATGGTGGGTTGAGCGGCGTTGATCGCGTTTCGTAGTTCCAGTTTGTCATTCGTGGCCGAGGCCAGCACGCGCGGTTGAGGGCCGACGAGGATGATCGTCATCAAGCCTTCTTGCGTCAGATCGTTGGCAAGCTGGCGGGCCACCGCCTGGGCCGCCTCAAAGCGCGACGGTTGAACGTCGGTGGCATTCATCGAAGCTGAGGCGTCGAGCAGAACCGTAATCTGGCCCGACGCGACGACCGCCACCGGAATGAAAGGCCGGGCCAGGGCTACGACGAGCAGGGCCAACAATAGAAGTTGGAGCAGAAGCAGGAGGTTGCGGCGCAAGCGTTGCCAGGGCGCGTTGGCCTCGCGGTCACGCAACACCATGCGCCACAACATCGTGGACGATACTTCCGTCTCGCGGCGGCGCAACTTCAGCATGTACAGAATGAGGATCGGCACAGCCAAAGTGCTGAGGGCGAGGAAGAGAGGGGCTAAAAAGCTCATTTCTTTGGTACACGGATTTGCACGGATGGACACGGATTTTTTCTTTTGGTTTATCCGTGTAAATCCGTGTTCATCCGTGTACCGTTATTTGACCAAGCCCATTCGTCTCATCTGGTAAAGCACCACTTCATCCCACTTCGTCGAAGTCGTCACCGGCACGTAGTTGACGCCGCGTTTGAGGCAGTGAGTTTCAATCTCGTCACGCCAGCCCTGCACCCGGCGCTTGTAAAGGTCGCGTAGCGGGCCGTCAATCGAAACGTCCTGCGGGTCGCCCGTCTCCGAGTCGATCAGGCGCAAGTCGCCGGCCAGCGGCGGGTCAATTTCCTCGGGCGCAAGCACGTGAAGCAAGCTGACTTCGTAGCCCTGGCTTTGCAGAGCGTTCAGACCCGGCTGATAACCGGCGGGCGAAAACAAGTCGGTGAGCAGGAAGCCCAGTCCGGCGCGCGAGCTTGCCATCGCGTAATCGCGCAGACTGCCGTTCAAGTCGGTTGTGCCAGAAGGCTTCAACTCGGTGAGGAATTTGATGAGGCGAAAGGTGTTGCCGCGCCCGCGGGCCGGGCCGAAGCGGGCCGGGCGGGCGTCGTCGCCGCTGAAGGCCATAATGGTCAGGCGGTCGCCGGCGGCCAGAGCAATGTGGCCGATGGCGGCGGCCAGGTGGAGGGCGTATTGAAACTTGTTGCGTTCTTTCGCAGTGGCGGCATCCCCGTTTGCCGGCTCGTCGGGCCAGTTCATCGAGCGTGAAGCGTCAATCAGTACGTGAACCGACAAGTCCTCTTCCTCTTCAAACAGCTTGATGAAGGGGCGCTCAAGGCGGGCGTACACGTTCCAGTCCACCCGGCGTAGATCGTCGCCACGCACGTAATCGCGATAATCGGCGAACTCGATGGACGTGCCGCGCTTGGTCGAGCGGCGCTCGCCCTTCATCTGCCCGGCGCGCACGCGCGAGGCGACCAGGGAAAGCTGGTCGAGCTTGCGGAGGGTAGACTCGTCGAAAAACACGGGAGGAAAACCCCAAATCCCAAAAGCCCAACTCCCCAATTTGGTGAAAATCCTTTGGGATTTTGGAAGTTGAGATTTGGGATTTTACGCCGCCACTTTCTTCCGCTCGTCCGCCTGCTTAGGCACGGTCTTGAGCAGTTCGGCGGTGATGTCGTCGGGGGAGACGCCTTCGGCCTGGCCCTCGAAGTTCAACAGCAGGCGGTGGCGCAGGGCGGCCGGGGCGACGATGGCAATATCTTCAAAGGCCACGTTGTAGCGGCCCGACATCACCGAGGCGACCTTCGCGCCGAGGATGATGGCTTGCGCCGCGCGCGGGCTGGCGCCGTAGCGGACGAATTGCTTGACCATCGGGGAAGCCGACTCGTGCTCCGGGTGGGTGGTCACGACGAGACGGGCGACGTAGTCGGAGACGTGGGTGGCGACGGGAGTCTGGCGCACCAACTCGCCCATGCGCAGAATCATCTCGGCGTTCGCCGCCTGGTTCGCCGTTGGCATGGCCTTGCCGGTGGTGCGCGACAGAATTTCGACAAGCTGATTCGACGACGGGAACTCCACTGACACCTTGAACATGAAGCGGTCAAGCTGGGCTTCGGGCAGTGGATACGTGCCTTCCATTTCAATCGGGTTCTGGGTGGCAAGCACGAAGAACGGCTCGTCGAGCTTGTAGGTCTTCTTGGCCACCGTCACCGAGTGTTCCTGCATGGCTTCGAGCAGAGCCGATTGGGTTTTGGGCGTGGCCCGGTTGATCTCGTCGGCCAGCACCAGGTTGGCGAACACCGGGCCGGGTTGAAAACGAAAAGCGCGGCGGCCCGCTTCCGTTTCTTCAATGATGTCGGTGCCCACGATGTCGGCGGGCATGAGGTCGGGCGTGAACTGGATGCGCGAGAATTTCAAATCCAGCACGTCCGACAGGGTGCGGATGAGCATCGTCTTGCCCAGACCCGGAACACCCTCCAGCAGGGCGTGGTTGCCGGTGATCACGCAGATCAGCACGTGCCGCACCACTTCCTGCTGGCCCACAATCACTTTGCCAATCTCGGCTTCAATGGCTGAGGCTGTGTCACGAAATTGTTGAATGGTTAGTTGGTCGGGCATGTGCTCCTCTTCGAAAGCAGGTAGCACCCTGAGCGGAGCGGCGATGCTGCCCTAGCGGGCCGCGCAGTCGAAGGGTGCGGTGCTTGCGATTGCGTCGCATCCTTCGACTACGGCCCGCGAATAGCACGCGGGCCTCCGCTCAGGATGCTGCTACTGCATTGCTAAAGTTAAGGCTCCAATGAGCTGAAGTATTCTTTGATAACAGGCTTCAAGGTTGTTGGAGTATCTGGTTCATCCATAGCATGTTGAGCGGCCTGGTTATATTGGTTATAAACTTCGCTATATGGCACATGCGACGAGCCATCCGTCGGCGGGCGGCTTGGGCCTTCGCCCACAATTTCTGATCCGGGGTCGCCGGTTCCGGGCAGATTCACTTCCGGCCCGCCGGAGCCGCCGATGCGATACGGCGAGTAGATCGGCTCATAACTGCTCGTGCCGCCATCGTTCGGGCCATTGGCATTGCCGGGCGAGTTTGGCGCCTCGCCGCCTTGCGTTTCGCCAGTGCCTTCACCAGAGCCGGCGTTATTGCTCCCCTGTCCCTGTCCTTGTCCTTGGCCCTGTCCCTGTCCTTGACCCTGCCCTTGGCCCTGTCCCTGCCCTTGCCCCTGACCTTGTCCCTGACCTTGTCCTTGCCCTTGTTGCCCTTGACCCTGTCCCTGGCCTTGTTGTCCTTGCTGACCCGACCCGGCCTGGGCGACTTGTTGCCGCCCATCGCCCACCTGACCTGCCGCCGTGGAAGCCGCCTGCGCCTGGGCAACCTGGGAGGCCGTTTGAGCCAATGTGCTGGCCGCCGCGTCGAGCGCGGCCTGAGCGGCTTGCGCATCGCCATTTTGCAAAGCGGTGGCGGCCTGTTGTAACTGCTCGGCCAGTTCGGGATTGGTGGCCTGCAAATCTTGCGCGGCTTGTTCCAGCGTTTGGGCCAACTGCTGTTGCTCGGCGGGCGTCATCTGCGAGAGATCAAGGTTGCTCAAAGCCGTGGCCGCGCCGGTCAGGTCGCCGTTTTGCAGGGCCTCGCCCAGGGCCTGCGTCTGTTCGTTCTGCGAAAGCCCTTCGCCCGCCGACTGTAAAGCCTGCGCTTGCTCAAGAATGCTCTGGTCGGCCAACTCCTGTAGTTGCACTTCGGACTGCGAGAGAACCGAGACGGCTTGCTCCTGAGTCAAATCCGGGTTTTGCAATTGCTCGATGGCTTCGTTGAGCGGCTTGGTCAACTCTTCCTTCTGGTCGTCGCTCAGCGCCGGGTTGTCTTCGATGGTATCGCGGATTGCTTCAAGCTGTTCCACTTGCTCGGCAATTTCTTCTTTGACCGCTTGCTGTTGGGCCAGCACCGCGAACTGCTCGTTGGGAAGCGCGAGTGAGGCGGCGACCAGGGCCAGCGCCAGCAACAACGAGAGAATCTCGATCCGCGACATGCGAATCGGGAGTTGAGAACGGGGATTGACAGAGCGGGCGGCTTCAACCGAGTCGGCCAATTGCTGGTCAACCCACCACACGGGCGCGTTGATCTTCTGCCGGGCCAGTTCGAAGGCGGTGCTGGTGCGTTCACCCAAATCAAATTGGAGATCAAAATAGCGGGCCGCCGTCAGGCGCGAGTAAGGCCAGGCCAGGGCGACGATGGCCCCCCAGGCAAAGCCGAGCAGGCCGGCGACGACGGCGATCTGAATCAACTGCTCCAGCGAGAACACGGCCTTGAGGCGGGCGACGACGGCGAAGCCAAAGGCGATCATCAGTCCCAGCGTCAGGCCGCGCCCGGCCCAGTTCACCATCTGCCGGAAGCGGAACCAGGACAGCCAGCCGTCGAGGGTCGTTTCGAGTTGGTTGATAGAGGTTGCCATGTCCGGGTGACAAGATGACAAGGTGACGGGGTGACAAGGTGACTGACGGTTTCACCTGGTCACCTCTTCACCCGGTCACCCTGTCAAGTTGTTTCCTTCCGCCGCACCAACTGAATGCTGATCAAGATCATGACGAGGCTGAAGAACAAACAAAAGAGCGTGTAGGGCATCCACGGCGAAATGATGGGGACAGAGCCGCCGTAGCTGAGCGAGTAGGTGGTGAAGAAGGCGCTCTGGTCGTCGATCAAAATCGCCTCGGTTACAAAAGCCGTCGCCAACGGGTTCAGGCAGATCAACACGTAAAAGGCGTAGACCAGTATGGCTTGCAGAATCGGGCTGGGTGAATAGTTGTTGTAGGAACTGCCGTAAAAGATAAAGTCGTAGGCCGGGATGAAGGTCAGCATGAGCAGAGGCAGGCCCAGCACCGCCACCAGCGCGGCGGCGTAGGTGAGCACACTGGCTCCCAGAGTGCGCCGCATGACAGCCGAAAAGAAAATGCCTGCCGAGCCGGAGGCCAGGGCCGTGGCCAGCAACATCGCCAACGAAATGAGCACTTCTTCGGGTGCAACGCCGCCCAACAAAAACACAAGGCTTTGCAGGGGCACGGCGGCGATGAGCAGAAGCACGATGAACGACAAGGCCGAAGTCAGCTTGCCCAGCACCAGCGAGCGAGCCGGGAGGAGGGTGGTACGCAGTAACTCGTAGGTTTGCCGTTCGCGCTCACCGGAGATCGCGCCGGCGGTGAAGGCCGGGGCGATGAAGCAGACGAGGAACAATTCGATGCCCACCAGCCCGGCAAAGACCACCTTGCCCGCAATCTGGCCACTGCCCGGCCCATAGATGTCCACATTCGACGAGGCGGTGTAGGCCAGGTAAAGCAGGGTGGTGAACAGGCTCATCAACCCCAGGTAGATGGTGAGGATGGCGAAGGCCCGGTTGCCGCGCATCCGCCCGCGCAATTCTTTGAGCACCACCGGGTTCGAGGTCAGGCGCTCACGCAGGGTGCGCGCCGGGCGGGCGGCCTGTTTTTTGGGTGACGAGGTGACGACTGCTTCAGCCATAAAGGTTTAGGGAAAACCCTAAAGGTCTCAAAGACCTTTAGGGTTTAGAGATAGGTTCTTAGGTCGATTCTTTGCGTCTCACAAGTTGGATGCTCAGCAAGATCGTGATCAAGCTGAAGAACAGGCAAATCAAAGTGTAAGGTATCCACGGGCCGAGGAGGGTGATGGACTGGCCGCTGGCGATAGTGGTCGTCATCGTAAAGGCGTTGTGCTCGCCCGAAATGAGCATGATTTCAGTGATGAAGCCGGCGGCCAGCGGGTTCAGGCAGATTAAGGCCCACATGCCCACCATCAGCAAAAGCTGGATCATAATTTCAGCCGCCGTTGGCGAGTAGTAGCCGCCGTAAAAACTCGATCCTAAGTACGGCCCGGTGAAGGCCAGGGCCAGGAGCGCCACAACCGGGACGCCCACCACTACCACCAGCGCGAAGGCGTAAGTCACCACGCTGGCGCCCAGGGTGCGGCGCATGAGGGCCGAGAAGAAGATGCCCGACGCGCCTGAGGCTAAGGCTGTGGTCAGCAGAATCACCAGCGCAATCAACACTTCTTCCAGCGCCACCCCGCCGAACAGAAACGCCAGGCTTTGCACCGGCAGGGCGATGAACAACAACAGGACGATGAAGGACAGCGCCGAGGTGAGCTTGCCCAGCACCAGTGAACGGGCCGGCATCAAGGTCGTCCTCAACAATTCGTAAGTTTGCCGCTCGCGCTCGCCGGAGATCGCGCCGGCGGTGAAGGCCGGGGCGATGAAGCAGACCATGAACAGCTCCACGCCCACCACTCCGCCAAACACCACCTTGCCCACAATCTGGCTGTTTGAGTCGTAGACGCTGGTGGTCAGGGAAGCGGTGTAACCCAGATAAAGCAAGAGCGCAAACAGGCCCATCAGCCCAACGTACGCCGTAATCACCAGGTAGGCCCGGTTGCCGCGCATGCGCCCGCGCAGTTCTTTGAGCACAATCGGGTTGGCCGAGAGGCGCTCGCGGAGGGAGCGGGAGTATTTGGGTTGGAGGATCGTCATAGGCCAATTCCCAATCTCCAATTCTCTAATCTCTGAGGATTAGAGAATTGGACGCGAAGCGTGGAGGGTGAATATCAACTCACGATGCCCTGCGTGGCGCGCATGAACACTTCTTCCATATCGCGCACGTCTTCGCTGAAGTGGAAGACGGGGATGCCCAGGCTGATGAGCTTGGCCAGGATGGCGCTCACTTCGGTGTCACTGCCGTTGTACTCCACCACTAGCCGGTGGTGGCCGGTGGCGGCCGCCTCTTCTTCCGGCCCTTCGTTCTGGACATTTGTGACGCCTTCAATGGCCATCAGCGCGGCCGTGGCCTCTTCCCCTTTGCCGAGCAGGTTGACGTGGATGCGCCGGTGCGGCATGAGCATTCTCTGCATCTCTTCCAGCTTGCCCATCGCCACCAGCCGCCCGGCTTCCACAATGCCGACGTGGGTGCAAATCTCGGCCACGTCGGCCAGAATGTGGGTAGAGAAGAAAATTGTCTTACCCATCCGGGCCAACTCCACCAGCAGTTCGCGGATTTCGATACGGGCGCGGGGGTCGAGGCCGGAGGCCGGCTCGTCCAGAATCAGCACTTGCGGGTCGTGAGCCAGGGTGCGGGCCAACGCCAGCCGCTGTTTCATGCCGCGTGACAGACCTTCTACCCGGTCGTCTTTGCGGTGCGACAAATCCACCAGTTCCAGCAAGTCACGGTTGATAGGCTGCCGCTGGGCTTCTGGAATCTCGTAGCAGGCGCCGAAGAAGTCGAGATACTCCCACACGGTCATGTCGTCGTAGACGCCGAAGAAGTCGGGCATGTAGCCGATGGCTTTGCGCACACTGCGCGGGTCTTTGATCACCGAGTGACCGGCCACGTGGGCCTCGCCGCTGGTGGGGGCCATGAGCGTGGTGAGGATGCGCATGGTGGTCGTCTTGCCGGCGCCGTTCGGCCCAACAAAGCCGAAGATCGCGCCCGCCTCTACTTGCAGGGACATATCGTTCACGGCGGTCAGTTTGCCGTAGCGCTTCACCAGGTTTTTGATCTCGATAATGGGGGCCATGGTTTACCTCTGCACCACCAGGGTAAAGTCCAGCGACTCAATGCTCACCGAGGTCGTGTAGCTCGGGCTTTCTACCCGCACGTCAATGCGCCCATCACTGCCCACAAAGCGCTTTGGCGGCTTGATGGCTGTATCGCCCCAGTTGAGATTCCTCAGTTCGATCCACACGCCTTCTTCCTGATCCCACAGGCTGACCAGGAGCGGCACCGGGCCGGTCGAACCGTACGAGTTCAGGTGCATCGTCAGCGAAGCCACCGATTGATAATCCAGAATGATCGAAGGCCGGAAGCGGAGCGCAAAATATCCTTGTCCGATGTACGAGTCATAAGGCGAGCCGCCGCCGCCCTGGCCGGGGTCAATCAACTCCCAGGTCATCAAACCGGGCGGCATAGTGATCGCCCCGCCGCTCACCACCACTTGCGGGTTGAGGCGGATGAGGTAAATAGTGTTGTCTTCGACGTTGAACCGGTCTCCCACCAGAGACGCCTGCACCGGGGAGGCATTCGACCAGCCGACGAGATAAGTGCCACTGCCGCGCCCGCCGGTGCTGTACGGGTCGAACAGCCAGGTCAACAGCGAGTAGCGGCGGTAGATTTCCCGATTGTCGTAATAAGAAGTCGTGCCGAGGATGTCTTCTATCGTCGTGTCGTAGCCAGAATAGTAGCTGGTGGGATATTGCAGGGTGATGCCCACCGGCAGAACCTGGGTGCTGTTCTGCCAGATGGAGGTGGCGCGGCTGGCGCTGAGCAGTACTTTAGCCGTCACCGAGTCGCCCGGCGCAATGTCGCCCACTCTCTGCGCGCCGCCTGCCGACAGGATGACGGCATCGCGCAAAGTGATGTCGCTCAAATTCGTAATCGTGCCTTCCAGCACCGACCTTGAGTTTGTCACCGAGTAGGTGAGGGCCGAAGTGAACTTGGGAGCCGGGGCCTGACCCTGGGCCACAAACGGGGTGATGGCCCCTACGTCCACCCGCACGTGGCGCACGAAGGATGAGTCGCTCTGTTCCATTTGTGCGTCGCCGATGGAGAGGTTGACGGAGCGGTAGTAAGTGTCGGAGGGCAGAGGCCGCAGGAGCATGTCGCCGTCCACTTGCAGGTCGTACTCGGCGCGGCGCGGGGAGAAGATGCCGATGAGGGACTCGATTTGGGCGCGGTCGGAGTTTTCCCACACTTGAGCCACGGTGAGGCGGTGCAGGGTGGGCTGCGTGCCGCGCAGGCCGTAACCGGCAATGTAGGTGATGCCGGTGAAGAGCAGGACGAAGACGGGGATGGTGACCCACGCCAGCTCGCGGCGTTTGAGGCGGCGCAAGAGGACGTAGTTCAGCGGCCCGATGACGAACACGTAGCCGCCCAGGAACACGCACACTTGCAGGGGGTGGGGCAGACCAATGCCGGGGATGGCGTTGACGGCTTCCCCGGCGTTGTACCAGTTGCGATAGGTGCTCGACCATCCTGGGCGGTCAATCGCCAGCGCCAGCAAATTCCGGTATACCCCTTCGATCCCTTTCCAGCCTTTGAGCGGAGCCAGGGCCGGGTCGAAGGTCAATAAGATTGATTTGCCGTAGCCGTAGGAGCGCTCGGCTAACAGCGGCGCGTTGCCCGCGTTGGCCAGCACCGCCGATCCGGCCTGAAGGCTGCCGGCGGCGACGATGAGCGAGCCGCCGGGGGCCGCCTCGCTGGCGTAAGCGCCGAGCGCGTTGAAGCTGGTGAGGGTTTGAGTGCTGTCGGGGAGGATGGGGAGGACGTCGGCCAGACCGGCGGCCATCTTTTGCCAGGCGGGGCCGCCAACGGCAATGAGCCGCCCGCCGCCCGACAGCCACGCTTTGAGGGCATCTTTCTGCTCGGCGCTTAACTGGCCGGTGTCCACATCCGAGATGATGAGCACGTCGAGGCCGCGCCAGGCTTGCGCCGCAGGCGGCAGGTCTTCAATGGAAAGTTGGGCTATCCGCGCCTGCCCGTTGATCGGATCAATCTGAGAGAGAATGTTGAATGTTGAGGGACTGGCGGCCAGCACGCCGTAGATCAAGTCTGAGGCCGGGGTTTGCGACACCCGCGCCGTGGCCGAGCCTAGCTCTTCTTTACCCACGCGATACGACACGGCAATTCTGCTCACGTAGCCTTCGACGATGGCGTACATGAAGACTTCTTTGCGCGAACCGGCAGGTAACTCCACGGGCCGCACGTATTCCGCCGTCGAGCCGTCGTAGCGCGGCGCGGCCACCACCACCATCCCATCTGCATCCGAGCCATTGTTGGACAGGGTGATGCGGATCGGTATCCACTGCGCCTCTTCGTAGAAGCCGTCGAAGCCGGCCCGCACGGTGATGGTGACGCTATTGGCCTGCGCCCGGGCGTGGCTGGCGGTAAACGGCAGTATTCCGAGGATGAGGGCGATGGCTAGCAAAAGGCGTGCTTTGGACATAACGGTTCTAAGTATTATGGAAAAGACGTTTTAGCCAGGATGTAAGTTCCTGTTAGGATAGCATAGGGCAAGTGAGTTGACCACTCCCACTTTAGCGCCCCTGGCCGCCCGTTCGTGCCGTCGTCGGGAAGCGTACCGCGTCGAGCACCGGTTTGCCTGCCAGGAGGCAGTCAGTATCGGAGGCAAGTCGTATGGCAACTATAGCATTTTCGTTGACTAAATATGGATTAGCAGGCAGTGAGAATGTGACTGTCTGAGCGAAACGAGACGGGCCGAAGCGGTTGAAATCGTGGCAGTACAGGCCGTTGAGTAATTCCTGCCTGACGGTTAGAATCGTGGCAACTACTCACGCATCCGGCGATTGAAATCGCGGCACGCTTCGCGCAAGGCGAAGCCTGCCTCCGCAGGCTAAAGACCAGTCGGCGTAGTTGGCAAATCGCGCTACGCGCATTGAGGCTATCATGTCAATTATTGCCGTCGAAAACTTATCAAAAGTCTTCTACATCACCAAAAAAGAGCCGGGCCTGGGCGGGGCGGTGAGGGCTTTGTTCCAGCCCAATCTTGAAACGAAAGTGGCAGTGGATGAGATTGGCTTTACCGTCGAGCCTGGTGAAATGGTGGGGTATATCGGCGTTAACGGGGCGGGTAAATCCACCACCATCAAAATGCTCACCGGTTGTTTTCAACACCAACGACTTCGCCAAGTATCCGCTCACCATTTATCACAAGAGCATCGAAATCCTGATGACGTGGCTGATCCCTTACGGCTTTGCCTCGTTTTACCCGGCCAGCTTTCTGCTAGGGCGGGACGTGGGGATGCTGGCCTGGCTGGGGCCGGTGGTGGCAATTGTGTTATTGATGATTGGGTATCGCTTCTGGTTGTTTGGGCTGAGGCACTACTCAGGAACGGGATCGTAGTTTCACTTCCACCATTGCGGGTCAAACGCCCCCGTGCCAACGCTGGTGATCGCGCCGGTGTCGAAGTTGTAGAGCATGACCTGGGAGATGTTGTTGGTCACTTGCTCGTACGCCACCCAGTTGCCGTCGGGGGCGATGGCGTAGTCGGGGCGCTTGAGGGCATCTTTGACGAGCGGCACGGGCGGGTTGTTGTTCGTCAGGTCAATGGCATACAGGCTGAAGGCCGAGCCGATGGGCACTCCGTCGCGAACGCGCAGGACGAGATGCTTGCCATCGGCGGTGAGCAGGCCGCCAGTTGCATCATCCTGAGGGCGGCGAGCAAGCAGATTGATCAAGTCCACCTTCACCGAGCGCGGCAGTTGCTCCTTGAACACAAAGCCATCGGCGTCGGCAGAGTACAAATACAGGCAGGTCTGGTCAGCGATCAGGCACGTCTTGGCTCTGAAGACGACTTTGAGCTGACCGGGTTCGCCGGCCTCAATGCGGGCCGCGTTGAACGGGTTGGTCGGCGAGCCGCTCGCCTTCACGTCGAGCGCATTGGCGGTGACAAAAATTTGATCAATGCCGGTAATTGCCGGTTGAGACTCAACGCCGGTTTCGGCGTCCAGAATCTTCACGAAGCGCTCGCCGGTGGTCTGGAACGACGAGTCGAGTAGAAGCAGTTCGTCGCTGGGCAGGTAGACGATCGCGCCGGGGCCTGGCAGGCCCACTTGCTTGAAGAGCGTGGCCGGCGCGGCGCCGTCGAGCGGCTGACGGACGAGGTTGTGGAGTTGGTCAACGTAGATCACGGCCTCGCCGTCGGGCGTCAGGATTGGCGCAAAGCGCGTGTCGGGGCGGCGGGCGTAGACCGTGATTTCCGGCGAGGTGCCGGGAACCACGTAGAGGTCGCCGTCGCTGACAATCGCCATTCGTTCGCCGGAGGCGGACAGGTCGGCCACGCCGGCGGGGACACACGAAGCGATGAGCAAAAGCAGTGAAAGGTAAAGCGTCAAACAACAAACGACAAACGACAAACGTAAGTTCATGGCGTCACCGTGGGAGCGAGGGTGATAGTGGGAGGTGAGGTGCGCGTGGCGCTTGGCGTCTGCGTGACGCTCGGCGTCAGGGTGCGGGTGGGGGTGCGAGTCAGGGTCGGGGTGTTGGTGACGGTTGGAGTGCGAGTCGGAGTCAGCATCAAGCCCTGATACTGGAGTTGGCCGGTCGCATCGTAGAAATAATATCGAGTCTGCCCGCTGGCGACCGTCTCCAAAACGAGAACTGTTCCATCTGCTGAGAAGTCGGCGTCGCGGATCGACTCCCAGCCGTCGTTGATCGACTCGGCGGCGATGGCGCCGTCGGCCTGAACAAGATACAGGTTGTGCGAAGCGCCATCCAGCACATCAACGGCGAAGAGGCTGACTTCGGGCGCGTAGTCGAGCACGCGCAGATCGAGTTTGTTCGCCAACAGAAGCACCGGCCCGCCGCTGGCCGGAAGCGCAAACAACGAGAACGTGCCGTTGGCCTGCTGGCTCTTGAAAGTGAGAACGCCGCTTTCGAACTTGGGCGTAGGCACGAGAGTTGAGGTGGACGAGGCTGTGGGCGTGGTGGACGGTGTGAGCGAGGGCGTGAGAGTGAGCGTGGCCGTGGGCGTGGTGGACGGTGTGAGCGAGGGCGTGAAGGTGAGCGTGGCGGTGGGCGACGACAATGGCAACGAAAGCGGGTTGTCGGGCACAAAGCCGCAGACGTTGCTGAAGAGGGTGGGGCAGGTGGCAAAGACGAACGTGCCGCCACTGCACATGATCATGAAGGCGACGAGCAGGCTCACCCAGAGCATGACCCGGTTGGGCGGGATCAACTCGCCTCTGGTTGTCGAGGTGTAACCGTCGGTGGTGGCGGTGATGTTGAACGAGCCGGGCTTGCCTTTCGCTTGCAGGTTGGCCGTCTTCTTCTCGCCGGGGGCCAGGGTGAGCACTTGCGGTTTGAAAATGAACGTCAGTTCGTCGGCGTCGTCGCTGGCGGCCAGGATCACTTTGCGCGGCGGGTCGTCGGTCGAGCGTTGCATATAGTTGACCGAGACGGTGAAGTCGCGCGACGAGCGTTTGGGCGAGATGCGAACAATGATCGGGCGTGGAGCCGCTGGTTGCGTTGAGGTTGGCGGCGGCGCAGGTGGGGCCGCCGATGGTTGGGGCGGCGGCTCCTGGCGAACTGGCTTGACTTCTACCGGCGGCGGCTCGGGCGCGCGGGGCAGCCACACCGGCGGCGGCGCGCTGACCGGGCTGAGGATTGCGTCCGCGCCGCCAAAGCGAATGGCCTCGGTGCCTTTGAGAGTGTGGGTGGTGTTGGGCGGGAGAGGCTGGCCGTCAATCGTCGTGCCGCCGGTCGAGCCTAAGTCTTCGAGGAGGAAGCGCCCGTTCTTAAACGTGAGCCGGGCGTGGTTGGCCGAGACGGTGCGGTCGGGGATGATCAGGTCGTTGCTGACGCCGCGCCCGATGAGGACGATCGGCTGTTCGATGTCATACGATTGCACGCGCCCGTCCGACAGGCGCAGGTGAATGGTGGCGTAAGTCATTGAGGGGAGATTTTACTCTGATTCTGATCTTGGGGCATCTGACGATTTCAAGTGGCCCCTATCAAATTTAGCCACTTTCCCTGCCCGCCCATCAACGGCGCGTCGGCGGCCAGGCCGGACTCTTCGTAGACTTCGCGGAAGAGGGCGGACTCGACAGGTTCGCCCGGTTCCACCGTGCCCGGCGGAACTTGCACCCCGGCTTCGGGAAAGTCGCGATGCTCAAAGACTAGCAATTGCTTGAGGCCGTTTTGATGACGGGTGATGTAAGCCAGAACTTTGTTCTTCATCGGCTGGTAGAGATGCCGCTCACTTGCGACGAACATTCGCAGGCAGTGATGGTGTCATCGCCCTTCGTCATCGTGCCTTTGTATTCGCGCGGGCCGAACTTGGCCGCCCAGCCGCTCAAGTTGAATGGGATCGGGCCGTCCGCCGGAATCCACTCGCCGTTGTACTTGCGGGCGATGTGAACGTGTGTGCCGGTGGAGCGCCCCCCTTCGCAGGAAGGATGGCCGAGCAAATCGCCGGCTTCAACGGCGCGGCCCAACGGCACTCGGCCCTCGGCGGCGACGTGCAGGAACAAGATCGCCCACCCGCTTTGCTCATGGCCATCGCCGTCCAAATCCAGCACCACCACGCCGTCGCCAGAACGCACGACCAGTCCGGCGGCAGGGGCGGCCACCCCCTCATCAGATTTGATGCACCCGGCTTCAAGCGACGGCGGCGCAAAGTCGAGAGCTGCCCACGGGCTACCTGGCTCCCACGCCGCATGCGGCCCGCTGATGAACAGCCACTCACGTCCATCAACAAACGGCAGATGTAGTTCGGGCTGAGTCAGACTATCAGGAATCAGCGGTTCAAAGCTTTTCTCGAACGGGTCGCCGAAGAGCCGGGTGTAAGCCGAGTACACGCCATCCGGGCCAACATCGGCGCTCCACTCCGGGTCGTTGTAAATTCGCGAGAAAGCGAACTGAAGCGCGACCGTGCCGGCGTTGAGTGTTGGGTGGATGCGCTGTTGCGTGCCATCGGGAAAATCGAGCGCGGTGACCGAGCCGTCGCGCCAGCGATAGTAGCCCAGGTTGAGCGTATCGGCCAGCCAGTCGAGTTGTTGAAAGAGGCCATCGCGGGCCGGGTTGTGGTAATCGAGGGGAAACGCTTTGTCGTCGGGGATGGCCGGGTTTGTTACCCAGCCCGATTGGTATTCGAGAATCGCCAGCAGGATGCGCGGGCTGATCGAGTGATCGAGGGCCACCAGTTGCACAATCTCTGCGCCGGAGCGCATGGCTTCGCGCACGAACTCGCGGTGGCGCGACAAGTAGCCGCCTTGCACGTTGACAAAACCCGCCGTGTCGAAACCGGTCACGCCGATGCTGTACACCAACTCCGAGTCGGGCACGATCTTGAAGCCGGGGCCGGTCTGGTCGAGCCGGGCCGGGATGAGGATGATCTCGTCCACGACCAACGGCTCGCCAGCCGTCAGGTGATTGAGCGAACGCAAATCTTCGAGCGGAACATTGAAGCGTTGGGCCAGCACCGCGAGCGTGTCGCCGGACTGCACCCGATAAAGCAGAGTTTCGCCGGGCACCAGGGGCGCAGAGGGTGTGTACGAAAACGACGAGGTGGGAGTTGCGTCGGCAGTGGGCGCGACGGTTGGCAGGATGGGAGTTGCGCCTGGCGTTGGGGTGAAGACTCCGATCGGAGTGACATGGCCGCCCGCGCCCGGTTCCGCCGGGCCGCGCGCGCAGGCTAAGACGGCGATGAACAGAATCGAGATTGGGATCGAGAGGCGGCTGAGGCGAGTCATTGATTGAAATTAGCGAGTCGTTTCATGCTTTTATTTTCGTCAGTGGTCACTGTCCCTCCAGCTTGATCGTGTTGATGTCACTTCGACAGTCGCAGGCTTCCAGTTGAGTCTCGCCATTGCGCAACCAGCCGTCGTATTCGTGCCCCGCGGAGATCATCGTCCACCCGGCCAGGTTGAAGGGAATGGCGCCGTCGGCGGCGACCCACTCGCCGTTGTACTTGCGGGCGAAGTGCAGGTGCGTGCCGTTGGAGAAGCCGCCTTCGCACGATGGGTGGCCGACGTGATCGCCGGCGCGAAGATACGTTCCGATGAGCGCGCGATCGACCGTGCTGATGTGCATGTAGAACAGCACCCAACCGGTTTGTTCGTAGCCATCGCCGTCCAGGTCCTGCAAAACCGCGCCTTCGCCACTGCGGACGATGAGGCCGCCGGCGGCGGCCATCACCCACTGCGTTGCCTCCTGGCAGCCTTCCGTATCGGGCGCAAAGTCAAGCGCGGCCCAGGCACTGCCCGAGTCCCAGCCGCCGTGCGGCCCGCCGGTGAAGTACCACAACTCTTGTTTTTCAAACGGCCAGTCGAGGTCAGGCTGGGCCAGGCCAACCGGCATGAGCGGCTCGTAAGCGTAAGCAAACGGATTGCCGAAGAGAGTCGAGTAAGTGAGGTCGAAGCCGCCGGCTGTGACTTGCCGCATCCAATCTGCGCCAGCGTAGTGATTGGTGAAGAAGTATTGCAGGGCGACTGTGCCCGGGTTGACGCCAGGGGCGACGGCCAAGGTTCCGCCGTCGTTGAAGGGGAGGGCGGTCAGTTTGTTTTCCCGCCAGCCGTAATAGCCAGTGTTGAGTTCATCCGCCGCCCAACTGAGTTGGCGCATGAGACCTTCGCGCCCTGGCTCGAAGTGGCCGAGCGGATAGATGAGCGTGGTCTCCGGCGGATACTTGTACGTGACCCAGCCCGACTGATGTTCGAGCAGGGCCAGCAGGAGGCGCGGGCTGACCGAGTAGCGCTCGGCGACGACTTGCACGGTTTGCGCGCCGGTGCGGGTGACGCCGTCGCGGTCCGTTTCGACGTAGCCCGCCAGGTAGCCGCCAAACTTGTCCACGACGGCTTGCACGTCAAAGCTGATTGAGGACGGGCCATATACCAGTTCCGAGTCGGGAACGATTTTGTGGTCAGGGGCAAAAGCCAACGAGGCGGCAGGGATGACGAGTTGCTGGCCGACCGAGAGCACGTCGCCTGGTAAATTGTTGGCGGCCATGATTTCGGCCACCGTCACGCCGTAACGTTCGGCAATTGTGCCAAGCGTGTCGCCGGGCTGGACGACGTAGTTTTGCGGGCTGTCGCTGCGCGATGAGGGGCGGGTGGCGTCGGGGGTGGGCGTGCCGAGCACCGGACGTGTGGCAAACGACAAGCCGCTCACGGCAGGCGCGTGAGGGGTGCTGGTGTGCGGCGTCACGGGCAGGCTGTCGCCAGCGCCGACCACGGTGACGTGCCCGATTGGGCCGCCGCCAGGGTCGGGCAGTGAGGCGGTGCGCGAGCAGGCCAGCACAGCCAGGAAGAGCAGGGTGAGGACCAGGAGAGGGCGAGAAGCAGGCATGCCGTTCAGCAAGCGACGCGGCGGGCCGCGTCTCCGTGTAAGCAAAGCTCATTTTACGCGCTATGCCAAAAAAAGTATAATCATTTCATGCCCTACCATATTCTCATTGCCGACGACGAACTGATTATGCGGCGTTTGCTTGCCCTGATTTTGGAAAGCGGCGGCTACAACGTAACTGCGGTCAGCGATGGAACGCAGGTCATTCCCCAGATGGAAGCCAACCCGCCCGACCTGGTGGTGTGCGATATTATGATGCCGCTGATGGACGGGCTGGAAGTGCTGGCCGAAGTGCGGCAGAAACCTCACCTGTCGCACATCCCCATTGTCATCATCACCGCCGCCGGCGCCCCGGCCTACGCCGAGCAAGCGATGGAGCTTGGCGCGGCAAGGTGCGTGCTGAAACCGTTTGCCAAAGCCGAGATTCTCAGCGTCATTCACGAACTGCTCCCCGACGCGCCCAAGCCCAACACTACTATTTAGATAACGCAGTTTCGCCCCTTGTGGGCTGGCCGCTTGCGCGAGGCCCGACGCTGCGGTGTGATGCCTAAGCCTTGACCCATTCGGCGAAAACGAAAATGGTATAATCTCGCTCACCCGCCGACTGCTTCGTGTCGGCGGCTTTTGTGTCTATCATCACCACCACAATGAAGTCCCGCCTGTTCATCTTACTGTTTACTGTTTACTGCTTACTGCTCACTGGTTGCCAGCCCGACCCGCAGGTTATTATCTCCACCAACACCCCGCGCCCCCCGGCGGTGTCGGTTGCAACAATCACGCCAGTTCCCACTGATACGGCCACCATTACGCCATCGTTCACGCCAACGGCAACAGAAACACCCACCGCCACTCCAATCACGCCAACCGACACACCCACACCCACTCTAACTCTAACTCCCACTCACACTCTTACGCCCTCGTTCACGCCGACGCCAACGTTCACGCGCACGCCTTACCCCACCAAAAACTCGAAGGCGACGCATACTGCTGTGCCGACGTTCGCGCCTCTTGCTGTGTTGCCCGAACCGCATTTGTGGCTGGCGCGGCCCATCGGCGAAGACGGCGTCAACTACGTCGAAACCAACTATCGCTACGGCACTACCCAGCAAGGGAAATACGCGCCGCATCATGGCGTTGAGTTCTATAACCCGAAAGGCACGCCTATCCTTGCCGCCGCCGAGGGCCTCGTCGTCTTCTCCGGTCCGGACGTGAGTCCGGCGCCCATCAGCCCCATGCCCAACTTTTACGGCAACGCCGTCGTCGTCGAACTCGCGCAAGCCCTTGACGATCAACCGGTGTTCAATCTTTACGGCCACATGTCGGTCATCACGGTCAAGCCTGGCCAGTATGTGCGCGCGGGCGACGTGCTGGGGCAAGTGGGGGGCACGGGGGTAGCCAACGGCGGCCCGCACCTGCATTTCGAAGTGCGCGTGGGGTACAATGATTACACCTCCACCCGCAACCCCGAACTGTGGCTCAAGCCGTTCCCCAACTGGGGCGTACTGGCCGGGCGTGTGGTGGACAGCAAAGGCAATCTCATCCCCTTGGCCGCCGTCACCATCCGCTCCGAGCAAATCGAAAGCGACTCGCCTGTGAATCGCTACCTCACCACCTACGCCGCCGAAACCGTCAACCCCGACCCGGCCTACGGCGAAAACTTTGCCCTAGGCGATCTCCCGCCTGGCATGTACACCGTTTCGGTGAATACAACCAAGACTTACAAGCAGACAATTGAGATCAAGCCCGATCAAGTGACCTGGATCGAATTTCGCGCTGTGAACCCGCCGCCCACGTGGACGCCGACCGCTATCGCGACTGGGACATTGTATACTTCCACGCCTACATCCACCGCGACACCGAAACCCTGATTCTTTATGCGCCCCCGGATTCTGTTTCTCTTCCTTTCGCTTTCATTCTTGTTGACTGCCTGCGCGACTGCCGCCGCTTATTCCAACTCACAGCCGCTGGCCGTCGCTCAACTTCCAACCGATACGCCCCCGCCAACCGCCACCGCGACCGACACTGCCACCGCCACCGAAACACCCTCTGAGACTCCGACTGCCACCTTTACTCTAACTCTAACTCTAACTCCCTCTCTAACTCCCTCGCAAACCGCCACCTTCACCGAATCGGCCACCCCCGGTCCGTCTCAAACGTTTACCCGGACTCTGACGCCGAGCCGCACGCCCTCGTCAACGCGGACCGTCCCGCCCACGCGCACGCCAACCTTCACGCCGAGTCTCACCTTCACCCCAAGTCAAACCTACACGCCGTCGGCCACCACCACCCGCGCTCCTAGCAATACCCCCGACTCGCGCATCCAGACCCGATCTACTTACACGCCGTATCCGCCCGCAGTCTTCCCCGCCGGCGACGCCAGCAAACTCAAGAAACCGCCCGCCAGCGTGACCAACGAGCCGCACTTGATTTTTGATCGCCCGGTTTCCAACAGCGCGCCCTCGTCGCAATATCGTTTCGGCATGACTTACGATGGCCGCCTCGCGCCGCATCATGGCGTGGACATAGCCCCGGTGCCGGGCGCAATGGTGGGCGCGGCCGGCACCGGCACGGTGTTCTTCGCCGGACCTGACCAGGCCCAGGTGTTTGGCACGAAAGAGAATTTCTACGGCAACCTGGTGGTTTTGCAGATGAACCAGACGTGGGAGGGCCACGCCATCTTCACGCTGTACGGCCATCTCGACAGCCTGGCCGTTACGATCGGGCAACAGGTGAACACTGGCGACTTGCTCGGCATCGTCGGCGCAACCGGCATTGCCTATGGCCCGCACCTGCACTTTGAAGTGCGGCTCGACGATCCCTATTCGTACTTTGGCTCGGTTCGCAACCCGGAGCTTTGGTATCGGCCCCTCAACGGCGGGGGCGTAATTGCCGGGCGGCTGATCAACGCCGATGGCCGTTTCATTCCTGGCGCGAGACTCTTCATCACCTGCAAAGACGCTCTGCGGTTTGTGGACACCTATTGGGATCAGGGCACGCCGCCGGACAACGTGCTGGTCGAAAACTTCGCCATGTCCGACATCCCACAAGGCAACTGCAACCTGGAGACGACGGTGAACGGCAAGCTCTATCGCACGTCCGTTTACGTTCCGCCGGGCGAAGTGGCGTTTGTGGTGATACAGACCGAAGACAAATAACCGATAACGAATAACTGATTACTGGTTATTTGTTATTGGTTATTTCGCCGCTTCCCCAAACCACTTCGCCCTCAACTCGCCTAAACTGCCATCCGCTTCCATCTCGTTCAGCGCCCGAGTCAATTCGCGCAACAGCGTCGGGCTTTTGGCCGGCACCGCAATCGCGTAAGGCGCTTCGGCTTCGGGAATCGGGGCGGCGATTTGCAAACCAGGGTGGGTCTGTAAAAACTCAAAAGCCGCCACGGCGTCCACCAGCGCCCCCTCAGCCTGCCCATCAATGACCGACTGCATGGCCGCCGCCGAGTCCGGCGACGAAACCGGTGTCAACCCGGCGGCGAGCCGTGACCACCTGCGAATCAGCGCATCGCCCTGCGAGCCATATTCTGCCGCCAGCGTCTTCCCAGCCTGCCATTTGTAGAGCGAAATGGCATTTCGCTCTACAGAAACATCTTTCCGCGTCACCAGCACCACACCTGCGTTGAAATACGGCGGCGTAAAGCTCGCCTCCTTCCCCCGCTCCGGCTGAATGACGAAGGCCGAAATCACCGCGTCGTCGCGCCCTACCACCAGCGTGCCGATCAGCCCGTCGTAGGACACCGCCTCAAACTCGGCCTTCAGCCCCAGCCGCCCGGCAATCGCCCGCGCCAGGTCAATATCGAAGCCGAAGAAATTGCCATCAGCATCCAGCGTCTCAAACGGCGGGTAGGTTGGGTCGGTGGCGAAGGTGATGATGCCACGTTGCTGGATGTGCGCCCAGGTTTCGTCATTTTTAGAATTGACGGCGAACAATGAGACAATGAACAAAATGGCGGCAATTGTGATTGCCGCCATTGTCCATTGCCAACGAGAGAAGGTTGGAACTTTCACTCTTATTGTTTGCCCCTCAACTTTTCCAACTCGGCGCGCAGGCGCTCGACTTCGGCTTCGGCAGCACGGCGGGCAGTTGATTCTTCAGCAACGCGGGCCTCAGCCACGCGGCGGGCAGTCGACTCGGTGCGGTAAGCATCCGACAATTCTGGCGGCGGTAAAAGACGCTCGCCAGTCTTCGTGTTGCTCAACGTGAGCATCTCGCCCGTTGCGCCCAACGTCAGGCCCAACAGCTCGCTCTGCAATTGGCCGTTCACCAGCGAAATCGGGTGATAAACACCGTCCACCAGGCGAAAGCCTTGCAGGCGGGGCTTCAAATACTCGTCCAGCGGGTCGAATAGAAAATACTCCTTCACACCCAGCCACTCGTACAAACCCTTTTTCGTAAATTGATCTTCCTCTTGCGTGCCTTTCGACGTGAACTCAAAGATCACGTCTGGCCCCTTGCCCTCTTTCCAGGTAAACCACGACCGGCGCTCGAAGCCAGGCACGCCGAAGGCCACAAACACGTCGGGCGCGAACTTCCGGTTGTTGTTCCCTTCTTCGTAGTAGACGAACATGTTACTGCCCACGTACACGTCGGCCCGCTCTCGGAAGAACGCCCGCAACATGCTCAATACAAACGCGATTAGCGTGACGTGGAAACCTGTTTCGGCCATCGGCTCTCCATCAGAGGCAGGGTATTCGACCTCATCCGCTTCGCGCGGACGTACTTTTTCAGGCGCGTAATTTATAGCCATAAAGCACCTCGCTGAGGGTCAATTTAGCCCTGATACGGAAAAAAGTCAACAGTTGAAGTATATTAGGGCAAGTTGAAGGCTTATCCCCAACCGGAGAATAGCAGATGACCCCTGAAGAATTTCGCCGCCTCGGGCACCAACTCATTGACTGGATTGCCGACTACCGCGCCCGCGCCGCGGAACTGCCGGTGATGTCGCTGGTTGAACCCGGATCGGTGCGCGCGCAACTCCCCCCCGCGCCGCCGGCTCAATCTGAAGCATTCGATCGCATCTTCCACGATCTCGATCAAATCATTTTGCCCGGCCTCTCGCACTGGCAACATCCGAACTTCTACGGCTATTTCCCCGCCAACGGCGAACTGGCCTCGGTGCTGGGCGACTACCTCAGCACCGGCCTGGGGGTGCTGGGCCTCTCGTGGCAATCCAGCCCGGCGCTCACCGAACTAGAGGAAGTAGTCACCGACTGGGCGCGGCAGATGGTCGGTCTCTCCGAGTCGTGGAGCGGGGTTATTCAGGATACGGCTTCCACCAGCACACTCGTTGCGCTGTTGTGCGCCCGGGAGCGCGCCTCGGATTATTCGCTGGCGCGTGGCGGCCTGCAAGGCGAATCGCGACCGCTCGTTGTCTATGTCTCAGGCCATAGCCACAGCTCAGTGGATAAAGCCGCACTGCTGGCCGGATTTGGGCGCGCCAACATCCGCACTATCGCAACCGACGAACACTACGCGATGCGGCCCGAGGCGCTGGCCGAAGCGATCCGATCCGATCTCGAACGCGGCCTCACACCGTGCGCTGTTGCCGCTACGACCGGCACGACTACTACCACCGCGCTCGATCCAGTCGAGGCGATTGCACAGGTAGCCAATCGGCACGGCTTGTGGTTGCACGTGGACGCGGCGATGGCCGGTTCGGCCATGATCCTGCCGGAGTGCCGCTGGATGTGGCAGGGCATTGAGGGCGCGGACTCGCTGGTGCTCAACGCGCACAAGTGGCTCGGCGCGGCGTTCGATTGTTCACTCTATTACGTGCGCGACCCGGAGCATTTGGTGCGGGTGATGAGCACCAACCCAAGTTATTTGCAAAGCGCGGTGGACAATCGGGTGAAGAACTTGCGCGATTGGGGCATCCCGCTGGGGCGGCGTTTTCGCGCCTTGAAATTGTGGTGCCTGATTCGCGAGCAGGGCGTGGAGGGGTTGCAGACTCGCCTGCGCCGCGACCTTGCCAACGCAACGTGGCTCGCCTCGCAAGTGCAATCCACACCGGGCTGGCGCGTGTTGGCTCCTGTTCCACTGCAAACGATCTGCGTGCGCCACGAGCCGCCCGGCCTGGAGGGTGAGACGCTCGATCAGCATACGCGCCACTGGGCCGAGCAGGTGAACCGTTCCGGCGGCGCTTACCTCACGCCCGCGATCCTCGATGGACGCTGGATGGTGCGCGTCTCCATCGGCGCGCTCGCCACCGAACGCGCACACGTCGAGTCGCTCTGGGCGTTGATGCGGCGTGAGGCCGAACACATTTGAGGCGGATCAGAAAGCCCGCCGGGTCGCTTCGCGGAAACCCGGCGGGCTTTTTGGGGAAAGGATTTTTAGGCCGCCATTTCCGGTCTGAACTTGTAGCCGTAAACCAGCACACCGCGCTCGCCGTCTTCCTTCAGTTTGCGGGTGACCATCTCGACTTTCTGACCGATGTTCACTTTGCCATTGTCCACATCCGTGAGTTGGGCGGTGACGAGCGGGCCTTCTTCCAGTTTGACGATGGCGACGGTGTAGGGTGCTTGTTCTTCGTAGCCCTGCGGCGCGTCGTAGACGGTGGTAAAGGAGTAAATTTCACCCTTGCCTGAAAACTGGTAGAGGGTCCTGGCCTCCTCGGCGCAGTGCGGACAAACATCGCGGGGCGGGAAGATTTTGTTGCCGCAGTGATCGCAAACTTCGCCAACCAGACCGTAGCGCTGTTTTTGTAATCGCCAGTTGCGTGAGATTTCCATAATAATTAATTGCCTCCTAAGTTTTACAGGTTTGAGAATATATCATTGAAGCTGTCAGGAACTATCAGGGTAGTCTCAAAAGCTTCACTTTCCTGCCGTTTTCAGTTTATCGGCCAGGGCTTCGGCCAGCTTTTGAGCAAGCTGTTGATTGATTCTGTTGGCGTCTTTTATCTGCACCGCCAGGAGCGGCACGGTTTGCACTCGCACCGAGCCGATGTACGTGCCTACCCGGAAGTCAATTTCGGTGACGGCGATAATCTGTGACTGGTCTCCCTCCGAATTGAATACGTCCGACCAGGCGCGGGCCGAGTCGCCTATGCCGGGCGTCTCCCACAGCCCGCCCCCCAGTCCGGCCATGTGATCCAGAATTTGCTGGGCTTTGTCGGCTTCCTCGTAAGCCGTCACTTGCTGGAAAAAGCCCGCGGTGAGAGTCGGCTCAACTTCTTCGGGGTTGAGCAGTTTGATCATGAGCGCCTGGTAGCCCATGATCCGGCCAAACCCGGCGAGGCCATCCGGGTCGGTGAAAGAGGAGTTGGGCGTCCAGGCCGGCGGCTGGCGGTCGTCAAACACCCAGCGCTCGCCCAGCTTGGGGTCGAGTTCGGCCAGTTGGTTTTGGTTGAGCATTAAAGTCCGCAGGTCGGGGCGCGAGGCATCGTTCAAGGTTTTGAGGGCCTCGGGGCGGGCCGACTTTTGCATCTTGTCCAGAATTTTGGCTGCGTACTCCAGTACCACTTTGTCGTCGTTCATGCCGTCGGTCGTGCCGGTTGCGCCAATCGAACCAATGCCGTTGAGATAACGGAAGTCCAGCCGGTAGCTGGCCTGATTGGGCGCTTGGGGGATGACGATAAGGTGCCAGAGGGTGGTTTCTTCGCCAATGACTTCGCCGGGGGTGAATTTCTCCCACTCGGCGCCGGGCGCTTCGGCGGTGAGGGCGCTGTGCGCAGCTTGCGGCGTGTCGTACAGAATCACCTGCGACGAAATGTAGAAAATGTCGCCGGTGTCTTTGTTGAAGTCGGTGTAATGCGTGCCGAGCAATCCGGTTGGCGGGGGGAGGGGGGCGTTGGCGTTTTCCCCGCCGGTGTCGGCGGATAGCAGAGCTAATTCGTAAGCGGTCTGGATGCGGGCGCTGTTTGCTTTCCAGTCTTCCGGCAGGTCTTTGATTGACAGGTTATAGTCCCAGGGGTCGCCGGTCAACGAGGTGGGTTGCGGACGGGCAAGGGCCAGCGCGGCAACGACCGCCGCCACCAGGCCGAGGATGCTCCATACGATAGGGCGTTTCATCGTGATACACGTTCCAGGATATGAGTGACGGCGGTGGCTCCGGCGCTCCCCAAGTTTTGCGCCAGCCCCCATTTGGCGTTGGCGATTTGATTGGCCCCGGCTTCGCCCCGCAGTTGCAAAGCGACTTCGACAATTTGATAGAGGCCGGTTGCGCCGCCGGGGTTGCCCCGGGCTTTGAGTCCGCCGAAGGTGGAAATTGGGACGCAGCCTTTGAGAGAGATGCCGCCATCGGCGGCCAGCCGCCAGGCCTTGCCGCGCTCGGCCACGCCAATCGCTTCGAGTGAGAGGGCGGTGAAGACGGTGAAGGCGTCGTGCAGTTCAAACACGTTCACCTTGTCAATGCTAATCCCGGCTTGGGCGAGCGCCTTGCCTGCCGAAAGAGTCGCGGCGCGGAAAGATAACGGGTCGGGGCGGTCGTGAATGGCCAGGGCGTCGGTAGCAACGGCGGAACCGGCAACGCGCGCCAGATTTGGAGTTGGGAGTTCGCGCCAGCGGTTTGAAGTTTGAAGTTTGGCAAGGGCATCAGCGCCAATGAGCAAAACTGCGGCGGCCCCATCGGCATCCGGCGCGGTGTCGAACATGTTCACCGGGTCGGCCACCATCGGCGCTTTGGCAAAGGCCTCGGCGGTGAGGGTGTTGTGATACATCGCGTAAGGATTCGACTTGGCGTTGGCGTGGGCGTTGATCGAGAACCCGGCGAAGTGTGGCACGGTGAGGTTGTGCTCGTGCATGTAGCGGCGCATGAGCAGGGCGGCAGAGGCGGTGGGGGTGACGCCCTGCGCCGCTTCCCAGTCGCCGTCTGCCGCCGATGAGGCCGCCGATGTGACTCCCGATCCAACTTTGTCGGTGATCTTTTCCACGCCGACAGCCAGGGCCGAGTCCATCAGCCCGCTGGCGACGGCGAGATAAGCCTGGCGAAAGGCCAGGCCGCCACTCGCACCGGCGGCTTCCACGGTGGCGGCTTCGATTCCGCGCAGTCCGCAAAAATCCGCGATCAACGCGCCGAGGTGTTCCTGCCCCGATAGTTGACCGGCAAGCATGTTGCTCACAAAGAGGGCGTCCGGATACTTGATGCCGGTTTCTTTGAGGGCGGCTTCCACTGCGACCAGCGCCAGATGCCGCAGTGAGGTTTCCCAGTGTTCGCCGACCTCGGTTTGGCCGAGGCCGAGGATGTAAACGTCTCTCATTTCATCGTCAACTTCCCGCGATAGCGCGCATACGTCGCATAATCAATTTGCGTGCGGCGGGCAATGTAGGCTCCGGTGGTGGGGGCGAGGGTTGCCTTGCCTGTGATGCGATCCGTCACGCGGATATGGAAGGCGTCGGAGCCGGCGCCGGAGCCGAATGAGACGACGAGGATGTTATCGCCGGGCTGGGCTTCGTCCAGCACCGCGGTGAGGCCGATGAGGGCCGCCCCGGCGTAGGTGTTGCCGATCACGCCCACCAGCAGGCCGGTCTTCACTTGTTCGTCGGCGAAGCCCATCATTTTGGCCGCGCGTTGCGGAAACTTGACGTTGGGCTGGTGCGGCACGACGTACTTGTAGTCTTTGGGCGTGGTTCCCATCATTTCCATCAATGTTTGACCGGCAGTGGTGACGTGCTTGAAGTAGGCCGGTTCGCCGGTGAAGCGTTGGCCGTGTTCAGGATATTTCTCGTATTGCCGCCGCCAGAAGTCGGGCGTGTCGGTGACGAATGAGTACGAGCCTTCGATGACGGCCAGGGCCTCGTCGGCAGAACCGATGAGATAGGCCGCGCCGCCCGCGCCAGCGGTGTATTCGAGCGCGTCGCCGGGCCGCCCTTGCGCCGTGTCCATGCCAATCGAGAGCGCGTACTTGGCCATGCCTGAGCCGACAAAGCCCATCGCGGCCTGCATGGCTTCGGTTCCGGCTTTGCAGGCGAACTGCCAGTCGGCGGCCTGGGTGTTCGGCACCGCGCCGATGGCTTCAGCCACGATGGTCGAGGTTGGCTTGACCGCATAAGGGTGCGACTCGGAGCCGACCCACACGGCGCGAATGTCTTGCGGGTCAATGCCGGCGCGGGCCAGGGCGTTGCGGGCGGCTTCGATGCTCATCGTCACCACGTCCTCGTCGAGGCCGGGGACGGCTTTCTCTTTGATGGGCAGGCCGCCCGTGCCTTCCGTCCACACCCGCGAGACTTCGCTGGCAGGCAGGCGGTAGCGCGGCACGTAAGCGCCGTAGCCCACGATGCCGACGGGCCGGTCGGGGCGGAGGGGTTGGTGGTTGTGGTGGTGTTCGTTTGGTTGAGTCATACTGATAAGCAACGAGTGAACAGTAATTAGTGAACAGTGAACAGTGAGCAGTGATTGCTGATTACTGTTCACTGTTCACTTCGCAGGTTGCCAGCCCATGCTTGAATAAATATTGTTGATGATGCTCGTCGGCCAGATAGAACTGGGAGGCCGGGGTGATCTCGGTGGCGATAGCCTTTGCGAACTGGCGTTGTACCCTTCCTTTGCTTTTTTCAATCGCCGCCCGTTGTTCGGCGTCGTGATAGAAGATAGCCGAGCGTTCGAGGCCGCCGGGGCTTGAGATTGTCGGGTTGTGGCTGGCCCAGAAGACATCGAGCAGTTGCTCGTATGAAATTTGGGCCGGGTCGTAGGTCACTTCCACCACTTCGGTGAAACCGCCGTAATGCAGGTCGTGGTCAGTCGGATTCTGCGCCTGTCCGCCGATGTAGCCCACGCGAGTCGAAATCACGCCCTTGAGCGTGCGATAAGATTCTTCGGAACTCCAGAAACATCCGGCGGCGAAGGTGGCGACTTTCATAATATTACTCGTTCCGGCGAATGCGAATGCTGTCAGGCGAGATAACGGTGAAGGCGTTTTCAAGTTCGTCGGCGTGTTCCTTGATCGCAGTGGCGGCGATTTTTGTTTTGGCTTCGGTAGATAAACCAGACAGACGAATCAAAATGACGCCTTTTGACACGCGCCGCAGACGGTAGACGAGTTCTCCGAAATCTTTGTCAGCCGTTAACAGCACGGCAGAGTTCTTGTTGGCGAGTTCAAGCACTGTATCGTCAGATGCGCCAGGGTCGCTTTCGGCAATATAAGCGACTGAATGACCGTCTTGCCGAAGTTGATCGACAATCGGCTTATCCACACCTTCGTCAGCCAGAATCTTCATGCCGCCACCGAAACAACTGGATAAACAACGTCAGCTCGCAACGCCTGGGCGGCGAAAGCCAAAGCTGCTTGTATGGCTTCACGTGTCAAACGGGGGTGAGCTTCTAAAATCTGCTCGTAGGTTTCACCGGCGGCGAGTTTTTCCAGGATCAGTTCAACCGTGATGCGTGTGCCTGCGATCACCGGTTTGCCCATCATAATTTTTGGATTGGAAACAATCATGTTTTGCATCTTGTCCTCCAGGTCTCTATTTTCTCACTTCTTTCAATACCTCTTCCGCCCGATCAATCCTCACCTTCTTCTCCGCCACCAGCTTGCCCGCGACGATCTCAACTTCGTCCCCAACCGCGCCAGCGGCGATGGCGACTTGCCGCGCGTGCAGAGTCATGTGGCCGCGCTGGATGCCTTCGGTGGCCAGGGCGCGCAGGGCGGCCAGGTTTTGGGCCAGGCCCACGCTGACGATGATCTCGGCTAACTCACGCGCTGTCGTCACGCCCATCAGTTTGAGCGCGGCCTGAGCGGTAGGGTGCACTTTCGTCGCCCCGCCCACGATGCCGACGGCCATTGGCATTTCGAGCGTGCCGACCAGGTTGCCATCCTTGTCTTTGCCCCAGGTGCTGAGCGAGGTATAACGGCCAGTGCGGGCGGCATACGAGTGCGCCCCGGCCTCAATCGCCCGCCAGTCGTTGCCCGTGGCGATCACCACTGCGTCCACGCCGTTCATGATGCCCTTGTTGTGCGTGGCGGCGCGATACGGGTCGGCGGCGGCGAAGGCGTAGGCTTCGATGATGCCGTCTCGAACGCGCTCGCCGGTAAAGTTGCCAAAGGCCAGCGAGAGGGAGGGAATCGTGCAACGAGCACGGGCGAGTCGGCGGTCGGCCAGGTTGGAGAGAATGCGCAGGTGAACGCGCCCGCCCGTGATCTGCTCGATGGTCGGGGCCAGAGTCTCGCAGGCGGTGTTGACAGCGTTGGCGCCCATCGCGTCGCGCGTGTCGTAGATCAGATGCGCGACCAGAAACGGGCCGATGGGCGAATCGTCAATCACGCGCACTTCAAGGTCGCGTGCGCCGCCGCCGGCCTTGATCAGCACCGGATCAATTTGATTCGCCAGTTCCAAGATGTAAGCCTTCTTTTCGAGCAGGGCCAGCCGCGCCGCGCCCAGGTCGGCGACGCCGAGAATCTGCATCTGGCCGATCATCAGCGGCTCGGTGACATGGGCGTGAAAGCCGCCGCCGTTCGCAGACCCCTGAAACGAAGTGGAAGGGGCGCGGGCCAGCTTGGCCATAAAGCTGGCCCCGGCCACCACCGACGGCTCCTCGATTGCCATCGGGACAAGCACATCCCGCCCATTGACAAGAAAGTTGACGGCCACCCCAAGCGGTAGATTATGTAACCCCACCACGTTTTCGATCATGTGGTCAGCTTGTTCCGGAGTCAGGCCGCCACTGCCGTCCAGGGCCGCCTTTTCTTTGGAGGATAGCGCCGCCCACTCCGAAACGGCGGTTGCGCGTTCGGGTTGGGGTTTGTCGTAAAAGCCGGGGATGCGCGAGGAAGGTCTGTCAGCCATAGCGCGTGAAAAATAGCGCGATTTGGCTGGCAAAAACTATCAGGGTTGAGTTTTTGTGATCTTGGGGATGAAAGTTGACGAATGATCTGACCAATTGGCCGAACAGAAGAGCGTGCCCTACGGGTATTTCTCCCCCAGCCGATTTGCCAAATCGGCCAATATTTCGTTGCCGCTCACCCGGACCCGGCCCCACTTGTAGGCAGTTGCTAATCGGTGATATTGCTCGGTATCAGTGGTCACGGCCCCCCAATAGCCGACTTCCTTTAGAATCCCAATCGCCTTGTCGTCGTACTCGCCGGAAGGGTAGGCAAAGAAACGCGGCTGATAGCCGAGGTGGAATCGCAACGTTTCCATCGAGCCGTAAATTTGATAGATCAGAAAATCGCGGGGGCGGTTTTTCACTTCGAGGTGGTCTTTGGTGTGCGGTTCCAGCCGCCACCCGGCGTCGGCCAGTTCTTTGGCCTGATCCCAGTTCATATAGCCAACGCGGCCTTCGTCGAGAAACTGGGTTGGCACGAACACCGTGCCGGTGAAGCCGTACTTCTTCATCAGCGGGAAGGCGAATTGGTACACATCTTCGTAAGCGTCGTCGAAGGTGAAGATAATGGGCCTGGCCGGCAGAGGCTGGCCGAGCGTCAGCGCGTACTGCATCTGATAAAAATCAATGGATGTGTAGCCGCGCTCTTTGAGAAAGATGAGTTGCTTCTCAAACTCGTCTGGCAAAATGGTGAGGCCGATGCGAATCTTGTCGGGCGTGTTCGGCAGGGGGCCGACGTGGTGATACATGAGGATCGGCGCTTTCACTTCGCGGGTTCGGGCTTTGGCGTCGGGGGTGGGCCAGGGGGTCGGAGTAAGAGTGGGAGTTGGAGTTAGAGTGGCGGTTGGGGTTAGAGTCGCGGTAGCGGTCGGATTGACAGTGTGAGTTAAAGTGGCAGTTGCCATTTCGGTGGCGGCGCTGGTGTGAGAGGGAGTAAGCGAGACGAGCGCAATCGCCGGCGTTCCGCTTGCCAGTAGCTGGGAGCGGACAGCGCTGGCGTTGAGAGCAAGCACAAGCCAGATGATGACAAAGATGAGAATAAGCGGCAGGCGGCGAAGTTTCTGCATAGATGGATAGAATACCACAATGAGCAAACCCCAGGCACGGCCCGCGAAAGACGCGCGAATCTCAAAATCCCAAACCCCAAACTCCAAAAATCAAATTCCAAATTGGTTGTGGCGAACAGTGAGGTGGGGATTCGTCGCGCTGGTGATTGGAATCGTCGGGCTGATAGTAGCGGTGGCCCTCGGCGTGGCCGACCCCAAAACAGCGGGGCCGTTGAAGTGGGAAGACCATTTCACGGCTGTGAGATGGGAGACGTTTGGTGAGGCGCGGTTCGACAGTGGGGGGCTGGTGATTGCCTCCACTGGCGGGGCGGTGGCCCCGGTGGAGGCCGCCGATTTTACTTTCGAGGCCGCCGGCGGGCAATCGGCTGGAGTCATCGGAGCGGCTTACGGGATCGTGTTCGGCTATCAGAATGAGCAAGATTACGTGATGGTGTTGATCAACGGCAACGGCTATGTGGAAGTGATCGGGGCCGATGGAACGCAGTGGATGGCCTGGCAACAGTGGCCGAACATTTTGCTAGGGGACGAGGCCAACCGGTTGAGAGTAGACGTGTCGGGCGGGGAAGGATTGATCCGAATCAACGACGAAGTGCTTTTGCGCGTGCCGGTGGGTGAGGGCAAGGTTGGGGTGATAGCGCGCGGCTTGGAGGCGGGGCAAGAGGCGCGATTCGGCTGGGCCAAGCTTTGGGCAAAATAAAAAAGCCCCTTACGGGGCCTGTGGGGGCGAAGCATTCGCCCCTACTTCGGCAGCATCTCGGTGCCCGGGAAATAGTCGAGCCAGATCCAGAATAGCCCGGCAATGGAGATGGCCAGGAAGTAGAAGTTGTTCCAACCGGAAACGCCGTACTTATCAAGCGTGGTGTTGAAGCCCAGCCAGACGATGGCCAGGGCCAGGCCGGTCCCGATGAGAAGCGATAGAACCCAGACCACGATGCGCCGTACTTTAATATCCATGAGTGTCTCCTGAGGGATGAATGCTGGGGCGAATTTTAGCGCGGAGTGGGAGAAGCGTCAATCTGAAAAGTAAAGATACCCTCCAAAACGCCACCGCCGCCATGCCGTGCGCCAGCACCGCGAACACAGGCGGCGTCTCAAAGGTGTAATACGTCCAGCACAGGCGGGTCGTGCCCCACAGTTCGAGAAAGTAGCCCAGCCCGCTCCCGGCGACGAAGGTCAGCACGGCGCCGCGAGTGTCGGTCGGGCTGAGAATGAGGAGAGCGCACAGCACAAGCGCGCCGATGGTCAGCGACTTGTCGAGAGTCGGCCAGACGAAGGCGAGCATGAGGGCGTAGAACGCGAGGAAGAGAGGCCAGTAGACAAACGTGAAACGTGAAACGTCAAATGAGGCTGGCGTGAGGCGATGGAGGAAGCGATAGAGTCGATCAATGGACAGGCTGGCGATGGGCCAGGCGGGGATGATCCACAGCGGCGGGCGCTCTAAGGTGAAATACGTCCACAGGTGAGTCTGCGTGCCCCAGCTTTCGATGACCAGCCCGCCGGCGAAGCCGACGAACACAATCAGGGCGTCGGCCTTGAGATCGGCCCCGGCCATGATCAGCAGAGACATCACGGCGAAGTCGAACAGCAGGAGCCAGTCCATCTTTCGCCACACTTCCAGCCACAACGGCTGGCTCCAGTCAATGATCGCCAAATTAGCTTCGACCAGCGGCCACCACACCACACCGATGACGAACAGGGTGGCGGCGAACATGCTGGCCATGAAGTAGCTGGAGCGAGTCCAGCCCAGGATGTTAGTGGCGGCGACGGCCAGTTCGCGAATGCGTCCGGTGTTCCGTTGAAGGGGTTGATCCATGTGGATTGCGGGTGAGCTACGGTGTGCGGAATGACCCTGTACTTGACCACCGGCTGAGTTGCAGACCGCCGCTGGTGTTCACCCCGCGCACGCGCCAATAGTAAGTGGTGTCTTGACTCAGCGGCGCTTGCGGCGTGTAGCCGGAGAAGTTGACCCGGCCGCCCTGTCCGCGCCCCAGGAGCTGGCTGAAGTTAGCATCGGTTGAAATTTGCACTTCGTAGTATTCGGCGGCCGGGAACGAGTCGGCCCAACCCAGCGTCGGCTGGAGGCCGGTAACGGTTGCGTTGTTCGCCGGAGTCAACAGCACCGGCACGCCGGGCGGACTGCCGGTGTGCAAGTGCCGCACCCTAGACCAGGCGCTTGGCCCGTTGGGGCCGTTGGCGCGCACGCGCCAGAAGAGCAAGGTGCTGCGCGGCAGGTCGGTCGCCATCAGGTAAGCCGAGGGGGTGACATTGAGACTGAGAAACGCCGGGTTAAAATTCTGGTTAGAGGCGATTTGAAGTGTGTATGACTTTGCGCCGCCCACATTGTTCCAGTCGAAGACCGGGCGGAGGGTGGGCATGAGGCTATTGCCGGAGGGCATGTTCAGAGCAGGCGACAGGATGACAGTGCGGAAAGAACGCACCGGCGACCACTGGCTAGCCGCAATTTCCATTGGGCTGAAGGCGCGCACACGCCAGTAATAAGTGGTGTTTGGCGTCAACGGCGGGGCCGGGGTGTAATTGGAAGCAGTGACGGTTTCATCGTAGAGAATGGCGTTGAAGGCGGCGTCGGCGGCAATTTGTATTTGGTAATGATCGGCTGGCGGATTTGAGTCCCTCCAGTCGAGCAGGGGAGAGTAATTCGTCACCAGCGCCCCGTTCGCCGGCGATAACAACGACGGGACGCCCGGCGTTTGGTGGGTGAGCGTCGCGGTGTAAGTCGCCGGGGTGGCCGGGGTGACGATGGTGTGTGAGGCCGGGCCGCCATCCGACCAGGAGACAAACACCCAGGTTTGCCCGGCTCCATCGGTTTGTGTTGGAACGTTCACGTTCAGGGCATACGCTTCCCACGAAGCCAGCGTTTGCGGGGCGGTGATGGAGTTGCCATTGACGGTCAACTGAAAGCCTGTTGGCGCGGTCTCGAACGTAATATCTGCCAGATGAGGCCGAAGTTCCTGGGCGATCACGGCGCTCAGGCCTTGCGAGTCGGTTGCCGTGAGCTCGATCTCCAGATAACTGGCGGCAGTTGCGTCCAGGTCTTCGGGCGCGGGGGCGGTGAGGGCGATATTGTTGCCCGCAGTCGGCGGCAGGAACGGATGGGTGTGATCGTTGTGATGCAAGATGACGCGCCAACTTAGACGCGAATTAGGCAGGGCGCCTTCCTCGGCGTCGGCGGCGCTGCCGGCCAGGGTGATGGCCTGTCCAACGGAAAAGAGGAGGCTGGCCGGGGGCGAGGTGATCGCCGGAACGGGCGGTGTGTTGCCGGCGCTGATCTGAAGGGTGGCCGGATCAGAAACAGCGCCCAGGTTGTCGCGCACGCGCAGGGTGGCGGTGTAGTTGCCCGCTACCGTGTACGTGTGTGACGGCGAAACCCCGCTCCCGGTTGCGCCGTCGCCAAAGTCCCACTCGTAAGTGATCGGGTCGCCGTCAGCATCGCTGCTGGCGCTGCCATCAAAGTTAACCGCGAGCGGCAGGAGGCCGTAAGTAGGATCGGCGCTGATGACAGCCAGCGGCGAGCGGTTGTCGGTGGCCGTGTAGGCCACCCGCCGCACCTGCCCGCCGCCGGCATAGGTTGTGTAGTAAAGCGACTGCCCGGCGCCGTCAGGCCCGAAGGTGAGATGGACGGCGCTGTTGACGCCAAGGCCGGTGACAAAATCGGTGACGATGTAGCCGCCACTGCCATTCGGCTTGAGTTGAAATATCTTGCCACACACGTAATCGCCATATAAATAACTGTTGTCGTAGGCCGAAGGCCAGACGCCGTTTGGCACAAACGCGCCGCCGGTAATGGACTTACAGCCGGTGCTGTGCTGGTAATCGTAGATCGGGTTCGTCATCCCGGCTGGCGGCGGCCCACAGTCGGTGGATGAATTGTTGGCGCAATGCCCCTCGCGCACGTTCCACCCGTAATCCGCCCCGGCCTGCCCCAGGTCAACTTCCTCCCACACGCTCTGGCCTACGTCGTTGATGTAAAAGCGCGTGGTTGCCACGTTCGGATCGAAGGCCATACGAAACGGATTGCGCAGGCCCCAGGCGAACGTCTCCTGGCATTTTTTGCCGGCTGTTGTTTTGCCGGCGACGTTGCACTGGGCCGTGTTCGCGCCCAGAAACGGATTATCGAGGGGGATGCCGCCACTGCTGGTGATGCGCAAAATTTTGCCGAGCAGGATGTGCTGGTCGCGGGCGGCGTCGTTGTTCCCGGAGCATTTTGTGCTGTCGGCGTAATCACAGCCGCCATCGCCGACGCTGATGTAGAGGTAGCTGTCTTTGCCGAAGTGCAGGTCGCCGGCGTTGTGGTTGCCGTTGGGTGAAGGGATATTGTCAATTAGCACCAACTCGCTGGCCGGGTCAATCACATTGCTGTCGGGCAAGGTGAAGCGCGAAACACGGTTGACCGGGCTGTTGACGCTGTTATTGGGGCAAGCCCCGGATTTCTTGAAGGTGTAGTAAAGGTAGATGAAGTGATTTGAAGTGAAGTTCGGGTCAACGGCCACACCCAAAAGGCCGCGCTCGCTATTGGTGCACACTTTGGCGCTGAGGTCGAGAGCGGGAGTTGCCAGCAATGATCCTGAGGCGTAAACGCGCAACCTGCCGGTTTGTGCCGTGATGAGCAGACGGCCATCGGGGGTGAAGGCCAGGGCGGTTGGGCCGCCGACGCTGGCGACGAGCGAATCGGCGAAGCCGGGTGGCGGCCCGGCAAATGTCGGCGCGGCGGCGGCAAGGTTGTGACTGCTGACCAGGCCGAACGGCATCATCAACAGGATGAGCAGGAAGCGTGAGATACGCTGAGCGAGCATCTTCCATAGTGTAGGCCAGAAACCCGGCTTGGCGGGTACAAGAATTGTCTAAGAACTTGTGAGAGCTTATTCTCGCCTATCCGCCAGCCAGGCGAACCAGGCCAGCCAAAGAGGGGCGGTGGCCAGGGCGGCGATGCCGGGCAGGCTGATGATGTTGAGGGCAGTCCGGATTCCGGCGACGTAGTAAATGGCCGTGCCGACGAGGCTGATGGCGGCCAACCCGCCGATCAGGGCCACCGCCCAGCCCAGGTTGCGGCGGCGCGAGGTGACAATCAGCAGGCCGACGAGGAAGGGGAAAGCGCCCAGGGCCATGCCGTTGCCGACGATTTCCCACACCGCCCCGAACGTCCACAACTGGGCCCAGGTGGCGAAGTTCTCGGTCATGGCCCGCACCGCCGGGTCGTTGGAGGCGTAAAGCTGGCCGAGGTATTCCATGCTCCCCGCGCGGGCGAAGTCGGCCAGGGCGCGCCAGGCAAAACCGAAGCCGCCGACGATGATGGCAAGCTGGCCGATGCCGGGGGCATTGGCGCGGTAGCTCTGGCCGACGGCGACCGGGACGAGCGCCCACAGCAAAAAGGCGAAGGCCTGTAGCAAGTAGCCGATGCCCCACAGGCCGGGGCGGGCCACTGCCAATTCCAGCGCCTCACGGGTGGTGATGCTGAGTGTAACACCGGCTGTGAGCCACAAGGTGTATGAAGCGATGTAGGCGGCGGCGGCGACGATGGAAGCGATGAAGACGATGCGGGTGAATTTGAGAGAGGAAAGCATAGGCAGAATGCCCGCGATTATAACAGTGTCTCAAAAGTCCAGCCCTGTAATATCTTCCAGCTTCGGGTAGCCGCAGATGGCATTGGAGGCCAACATGCCCGACATCACCGTGGCCTCCACACAGCCGATGTTGAAGCCGTTGTCCGTCCAGTCGCCGGTGATGATCAGGTTGGCGAAGCCGGACGCGCCCGGTTTGAGGCGGTGCTTGATACTGCCGCTCACCGAAAGCACGTAACGCTCCGAGGGGTCTACGTTGGCCCGCCAGTATTGCGAATCGAACCGGTCTTGGCCGTGATGCCCCCCGGCGCGGTCGTCAATGAGCAATTCCCAGTTGAACTTTTTGTCGGCGGGCGACACGGCGCGGGGCCAGAGATGGGCGATGTCCTTTTCCAGGAAGGCGATGGCTTCAGCTTTGGCCAGCGGCGCGTAGTCTTCCGGTTTGGGGCAGGGCAAGTCGGTCTCGTCTTTTTGAGACGGGTCATCCTTCATCGGCCCGCAGAAGTAGGCAATGTTCAAGGGGTAGGTCTTGCTGGGCCAGTCTTCGTGATCGATGAGATGGCTCATGTCGGCCCAGGTGTCGAGCGGGGTGCTGTCGTAAGCCGTCAAAATCGGCAGGCCCATTTTCGTCCAGCCGAGTTGGTAGGCGCTCGGCTTGAGCCACAATTGGAAGGCCTGAGTGCGGACGGTCTTGACCTGTTTCACCATCGCCTGCCAGTCCTTGTTGGCCTCGACGAGATCGTGGCAAATATAAGGCATGGCGCCGATAGAAATTCCGAGAATCACTTTATCGAAGTGCTGACCGGCGTTGAGCATCACTTCCTCCACATCTTTCCACGGCGAGCAGAAGGATTCTAAGTTGACGTTTTTGAGCTTGTCGGCTTCCACGATTTGCTCGTCGAGCGGCGCGCTCGGCCAGCAGGCCAGGCCTTTGACGTCGATCAGCGGCTCGTAATCCCGGCCGCCCCTGATCGTCACCTGGCGCCCTATCTTGATAGAGGCGATGGTTTTTTTGTCTGCCGAAAGCGTCAACTGCTTGACCCGGTGGAAGAACTTGAATTTCACCCCGCGCCGCTTGAGCACTTCGTAAAGAGGAGTGAAAACCGTGTCGCCCATCCCGGCCTGCATCTTCCACATGAGCGCCCCTTTGTAAGTCAGGAACAGGCGCACGTCGGTGCGGAGGGCCACGCCCGCCGCGATATTTGGCATGGTGAGGTCACCGCGTTGATAAGCGAACAGGGCGTCGTACAGGCCGGTGGTCAGGGGCGAGTTCAGGGTGCGCCCGCCGTCGTCCATCAGGTACTGGCCCAACCAGGCCCGGTACTCCAGATCGTCGATCGAGTCGAAGCCGCGCTCCAGAATTTTGTCTTTGACGACGCCGCGCAGACAGCCGTAGGCGAAGTTCAGTGCCAGCCACAGGCGGCGGGCCTCGGCGTCGGCCTCCAGCTCGTCTTTGACGATCTGCCAGAGGAAGGTCATGAAGAGTTCCAAAAGGTCGGCGACGATCTCGAGTCCGGCCTCGACCAGGCCTGTCTCGAACCGTTGGGACACGTGGCCGAGGTCTTTTTGAAGCCAGTTGGCTATCCCGGCTTTGTTCTGGTTTAGCAGGCGGCTGGCGTTGTCCGGCTCTTTGTGGACCGAGCGGGCCAACTGCAGGGCGGCATAGATCAATTTGCCGCCGTGGTTGACGGCCTGACCGCCGGGGCCGCGCCCCAGGTCTTCGACGATGGCCGCCAGCCCGGGGTGGGGGGCGGCGGCCCGCTCGGCGGCGGGCGCCTGCGCTTTCGCGTGCCGCGACTTGGCGAAGAGGTTGTGCATAAACTCGATTGCCATGATGAAGTATTCGGGCAGGGGCAGGAGCACGGTGTCGTCGCCGGGAACCAGGTCGTTGGTGGGCATGGTGATCGGCCAGTCCAGCCATTGGCCGTTGACATTTTCTTCAAGCACAACGAAACTATGCGGCTTGAACGCGGCGTCCCAGGCGCCGAGCGGCGCGTCAGGGGCGCGGTTCAGTTCCTGGTAACATCTCTGCATGACCCGGAAGGCGTTGTCGTACAGCCCGAACCAGATGTGCACCCCGTGTTCTTCAATGCGGCGATGATATGGCTCGTCGAGGTTGCGCCCGCTGGCCCCTTTGCCGCCCAACCGCCAGCCCATCTGGTACAGCGTGATCTCGTACTTGTCCTGCCAGCCGGGCTGGCTGGTTAGCTCAAAGGCGGCGGTCATGGAGGCGACCCCGCCGCCCAGGATGACGATCTTCTGTTTCTTGGAAGGTTGAGAGGGTGGCATGTGGCTGGTTGCTCCTGACAGTGCGGGTAACTACCCAGGCTCTACGCCTGGCGATTGAAATCGCGGCAACAGAAGGCGACGCGGAGCGGGCCTCCGCCGACTCGAATCTAGCCTGCGAAGGCAGGCTTCGCGTAGTGTAGGCGCGGTTTCAACCGCCAGCCCGAGTAGTAGTTACCAGTGCGGCTGATTTGGCGGGCTAGAAGCCCGCCCCACGAATTCGAGAATAGTATCTCAAAGGCGCTCAAACCGATAGGCCGAATTTCATTTCAAGGAGGGTGCGATGACAACTGAAGAAATCAAACAGGAAAGAGGGCAGGCGGCGAAGCCCAGGAGATCAGCCGACGCCGATTTTAAAGCGGTGTTTGCCATGATGGCGGTGCTCGTTATCCCGGCAGTGATCACCCTGCTCGCCATCCGGCAGTCGTCGCAACCTGTCTTCAGCGTGCAGAATTTAAACCCCAGCCCGCTGGGCTACACCTGGAGCCTGGCGCTGTTCATTATCCCGACTCTGACCTTGACCTGGTGGTTCGTGAAACACCCGCACTATCACCTCGAGAAGAAACCTTACTGGCTGACGGTGCTGATTCTGACGCCGGTGGGTTTCGGCCTCGACTTGTTCTTCGGCAACAGCTTCTTCACCTTCGAGAACACGGCGGCCACCCTGGGCATCCGCCTGCCGGGTTACACCTTCGGCCAGGGCTGGGTGGCGGACAGCATTCCCCTGGAAGAATTCTGTTTCTACTTCACCGGCTTCCTCACCATCCTGCTCGTCTACATCTGGGGCAACATGTACTGGTTTGGCAACTATGATGTTGAAGATTACCGGAAAGATGCGGAAAAGGTGGATCGCATCCTTGACTTTCATCCGCCGCTGGCGGTGGCCGCCGTCGCTCTAATTGTGGCGGCCATCCTGTTCAAAAAATTCGCCGCCCCGCCGGAATTTCGCGACGGGTTTCCGGGCTATTTCACCTTCATGGTGGTGATCGGCCTCGTTCCGACGACCGTCTTGTTCAAGACGGCCAAACCGTTCATCAACTGGCGGGCGTTCAGCTTCTCGTTTTTCCTCATGCTGTTCCTCAGCCTGTTGTGGGAAGGCGCGATGGGCGTGCCGTACGGGTGGTGGGGCTACCGGCCGGAGCAGATGATGGGCCTTGTCGTCGAGCCGCTGGCGAATTTGCCGCTGGAGGCGGCGTTGTTGTGGTTTTTGGCGACCTGGGAGAACATCATGCTCTACGAAGTCGTCAAGATTTTGGTTCACGGGAAGCGCCCGTTGCGGGAGATGCTCTTTGGCCTCAAATAGTGAAAGATCCTCGCAACTGCTCAGGCTTGCTTTTGCCCAGGCGTCATTTTATCCGCAGATTACACAGATTTTCGCAGACTTGTTTTGGCAATCTGTGCGCTTCGCGTCTGCGGAAATCTGTGGATAAAGAATCTGTCTGAGCAATCACAGATCCTCTTGCTCCTATGATCGCGAGGCCAGGGCCGAGCGGACGGCTTCCATTAGTTTTTCGATGGAGGCCGGTTTGACCAGATAGCTGTGCGCCCCGGCCTTCAGCCCGCGCGTGATTTCGCTAACGTCATCCCGGATGGAGAAGAAGATGACCGGCGGGGGGTCGCCGAACATCTGGTTGATGGCCGCCAACACCTCGAACCCCGACTGGCCCGGCATCATCACGTCCAGAATCACCGCGTCCGGACGGCTTTCCAGCATCAGGGCCAGGGCCTCTTTCCCGTTTTTGGCTTTGGTGACCTCGTAACCGGCAAACTGGAATGTTCTGTCAAGAAGTTCGAGAGTGTCTAGTTCGTCGTCAACAACCAGGATTTTTTGCGGCATATGCTCACAGCAGTTTGAATGAGGGCAGATGAATTGCCTTGTAATCTACCACAAATGCCGGGGCTTTGCTTTAGCAAATTTGTCCGTTTACGTGGCTGCTCATCACGTAGCACCCTGAGCGGAGTTCCGCGTGCTTTTCGCGGAACGCAGTCGAAGCATGTCCTGAGCGAAGTCGAAGGGGGTGCGGGGCTTGCGCGAAGGGGCCACACGCGAAGCGTTCGACTGCGCGGCGAAACCGCACCGCCGCTCCGCTCAGAGCTTGCCCTGAGCTTGTCGAAGGGATGCTGACATTCGCAAAATGGGTAAGCAGTTACCAGTTCACAATGATAGTCGGGCAACTTCCTGTTCAAACTGGTTAAGCTGGGTTGAAAGTTCGCGCACGGTGCGCAGTTGGGCCGGGATGAGTTGACTGGCCAGCTCGGGGCCGAGGGCGTGCAGGCGGACGAGCTCGGCCTGCACCCCGGCCAGGGCGGCGGCCATGCTGGAGAGTTGGGCCTCGATCCGATCCGACTGCACGCCGATGGCGTGCAGGGCGTCTATGCGCTTCTGCACGGCCTTGCGCGACTCTTCGTATTCGCGTTTGACGACCGGGTCGGTGGCCTCGGCCAGTTGCGTGTCGAGGCGCAGAATCTCAGCCTGCTGAGTGCCCTGATAAGATTGCACCGAACGGTAGTTCTCCATCACCGTCATCCGGGAGCACAGTTGGTAGGTGCGCTCGACCAGGGTCGCAACTTCGTCACGGAGCGGTTCCAGCATGGGCTGGACGCGGCGGTGCGAGTCGGAGATGGTGTGGTCAACGGAGGTCTGGGTTCGCTCGATGCGGTCGAACGGGGCTTGAAAGCGCTGGGCAACGGGCGCGCGCGACTGCATCATCTGCAGGCGGCGCAGGGCCGGGTCGGTTGCCAGCCCGTAGACCATGACGCCCCAGACGACGAGGCCGAGGGGGAACAGCCACCAGGCGGCGCACAATCCGGCGGCGACAGACATGGCCAGGGTGGCAATGCCGAGAGGGTTGAAGAGGGCGGAGAGGGTAGGTGAGCGCATGGGAGTTAGAGAGGGGGGTTAGAGTTAGAGTGATGACGGTCGGGTTCAGGCGCGGCGCTGAAGCGCCGCTTTTATTCTACAAAGCCATGCTCAGTTGCACGCTTTCTATAGCAGTTTCTTCACTGGCGAAGATTGGTGTTTCATGACCCTGCTTTATCAACAATGCTTCTTCCATCGAGTTTCGGAGATTTTCCGTTGACCCAACGTGGTAGAAGTGATTAATCGTCCTTTGCTCTACGCCATTCCAGAGAGCAAGATAAGGATTTGACCGGTACTTATTCTCTTTCCACATAGATAACGCGAATCCGCAGGGTAAAGCTTGGGCAATTCGGGCCAAGTCTTCCGCATCACCTTCTGACCACTGGTTGTAATAATCTGTGTGTCGGCCAATGTACGGCGGGTCAAGATAGACGAAGTCGTCTTTTCTCAACCCCGTCAGGAATTCTCGCCAGTCTCCAATCCGAAACTCCCATTCTTTGTCTTTCATTATTTTGCAAAGGTCGCCTACCTGATTGACGATTTTGGTGACGTAGGCTTGCCGGAAGCGGTCCGGCTTGCGGCAAAAGGGAACGTTGAACTCGCCTTTTTTGTTGAACCGCATGACGCCATTAAAGCAGGCCCTGCTCAAAAAAAGAAAGTCCAAAGGGTTTGCTTTCTTGTTGAAGCGATTCCGCACTTCGTAGTAATACGCTTCGCCCTCAGCCAGCAGTTGCTTGCCTTCCCGTGTCAGATGCTCCCTGACCATCGCCGGGGTCAAAGAGCCGTTATATATCTGTTGATAAAAGGCGATGATGTGAGGATTGATATCGCTGGCAACGGCGCGTTTGGGCTGGACGCTGAACAGCACAACGCCAGAACCCAGGAATGGCTCTACCCACCGCCCGCGCCCGTTCCATTGGACGTTCTCCAAGATAAAGCCGACGAGTTTAGACTTGATGCCTTGACACTTGATCGGCGGTATCACCGGCGGTGCATTAGGTCGCGGCAGTGACCTGAAAATCATTTCTTTCTCTTTCCCTTTTTGCCCTTGTATTTCAGGTAACTTGCCAGGTTGGCGTAAGGCCGGCTTGGTAACTCTGCCGCGCGCGCCATATCCGCAGTGAGGTAGAACTTCCAATAATCATCGAAAACTTCGACGCCAAGCTCGGCAAAAGGGCCAGCGCCGTTAATCAATTTGGAAGTCTCGGTGACTGAGCCAATATTCTTGGTGTTTCCACTGCCGGGCCTGTCCGACGCAATTCGATACTTCTCCTGCACGAAAAACTCAAAGGTGTTGACGACTGAGGTGATGTTCTCCAGTTCTTCCAGCCGGTATTTTCGGCGTTCATCTATCAGGCCTTCGGCTTTGGAGTAAATGACCCCCAGGACAAAATGCCCGGCGTAGGAGCTATAAGGGAAGGAGATGTTCTTGGTGCTGTTTCTCTCCCGGAAGTAACCGGTAAAAGCGCCCAACGTCATGCCGTTTACATGCTCGGCATCAACCCGGTAGGTGCTCTTGATGTCGAGAGCGAAACGATGACCTTCATCGTCAACAAAACTCATGTCAGGGTAAAAGTTTTGCTGTTCGGCTAACACCATCTTCAGGGCGTGCTTCTCGGCAAATCGCGCCAACTCGGGGAATAGCAACAGTTCCATGATTTTGGAGATGACCTTTGTGTCTACCGAAATGGTGTAGATGTTCCTGGCGATGTCAATAAAGCCTTTGACAATCCAATCACCTTTGTTTGTGGAAACTGCTTTATTGAAGGCTGTTGCTTCGGCCTGAAGGGCTTCAAGGAATGCAGGTTTATCCATGCATCTCCCGATTCGTATGAACCGCTACGGGAAGTGTTATACCACAAGCGCAGAAATTGGCGACCGACATGGCCAGGGTGGCAATGCCGAGAGGGTTGAAGAGGGCGGTGAGGGTAGGTGAGTGCATGGGAGGTAGAGTGGGGAGCGAGAGTTAGGGTGTTGCTAACCTCATAAATTACAGCGGTACTGATGACAACGGCCTTTATCTTGAGGAGCCGTGCAAGTCCGTGAAGCGAGACTCGCGCACGGTTCTGAAGTAGCGGCGGGGAAGAGATCGCCCGCCGACTACAACTTGGCGTCGGGTCGGATTCGGTGTGCATTAATACTCGAGGCGAAGTTCGTTAATCGACCCGGATACCCGAATATGTTATCGGCTGACGGTATTCGACTGTTTCAATGGTGCGTTGCGCCCATCTGCACCAGAGTTGCCCTCGTCTAAGTAATAGTCAAATGATTGATTGCGCGTCCAAGGAATAAGCCAAGTTCCACTGAGTCTGTGTAATACTTGATCTTGAATGTCCAGCTCTTTACATATGCGATTCCAGAGTCGCAGTCTACGTCGTGATAAGATAGTTGCCATCATAATAAACTCCACCAAAAACAAAGGTATCATCAACCAGAAAAACCAACCTATAAAAGATGATCGGTTGGAGGATGTTGGCCTAGAACTTGTTGCTAGTAGCTCGTTGAAGGCAATTGGGAAGACAGCCCCCATTAGCACCAAAATGGTAATAAGCGACAGAAACGAGAGCCGTGAACGCAATCGTTTTGGTGTGGTTCGCAACTTTGACCGCAGATAAGATCGTTCCAGAGCTCGCATAAGGGAGCGATATGAGACATCCCAGAAAATAACGGGTTTCCATAAGAGCATCACTCTATTGTTTTTTCCCATTATAGTTACAAGGAGGCGCTTTGCTATAGTGTATTCTCGCGTACTTTGTATTGTGTCTTTATCATTCCTGCGTTCGCGAGTCGTATTACTAGTGCCGATCAACTCTGATAAGAATGCTATAGATACAGGGAGGCTTATGATATCTATGATGCCAGCTTCTGTTGCATATAGGACCGCGCGAGCCTTTTCTGAGTCCGGAGATAAAAGTCGCTCGGCAACGACAGCAGCAAAGAGGTATTCCATAAATGACTTATGCCCAAACCGAAACATATTGGGAGCTGCCGGATCATCCACAAGCAATCCACAAGCTCGCACATCTGTCCTGACATGTTCTATCCCGTGTTCGGAGTCCTTAATGCGAAGCCGTAAAGGTTTTGTTATCTCTCCAGAGATTGCAGACGATACGGTTGAAATCGAGTCGGGAATATCCTCAATCAGCTTGCTTATTAGCTTGTTAAGCTGTAACCCAGTAATTTGATTTGGGAGTTGGTTGGTCGCCATGTATGTTGCGACTCCGCTCATGAAATATTCGCGTTCCAAAGTTGTGAGTGCCATGAATTCAGGTGAGTCCATTTCCTTCAGACCTTGCCGTCGATAGCTGTGTCGAACAAAGAGATCCATCACATAGGCCGAATTAAGCTTGTCAACTTTTTCAACAAGATTCTCCTGCTTCCAAAGTACTGAGACTATGTGTAGTAGAGATGGCCGTGATACGAGCTCCTCAAAGCGAGGATTCTTACTTACGAGAGTATAAATTTGATCTCTGACAGTGGCTTCATGTGTTCTAAGAGCTTGATTTATCTGCAAAGCGTTGAACGGAGCCAATCGCACGGCCTCACAATATGGATGATCACCCACCGGCTTGCTAATTCCCAGGGCGGCTTTCATCTCTTCCTCGTCGAAGAAGAAATTCGGCCGACCAGTAATCAGTATCTTCGCGTGGGGATAAGCGAACTGCCATAGGACTCTGAAGTGTCTCAGTCGCATTTCTGCGTCACCGACCAGCGCCATTTCGTCGAAGCCTTCAAAGATAAGGAATAAACGTCCTCCTATGTGAAGTTTCATGAGGGCCTGAGGGTTGATGTTGTATTGGGCGGCCCACGCACCAAGTAATTGAAGAGGTGTTAGATTCCTGGGACTCATGCCGCGCAGTTCAATAAGAATAGGAATTCGGGTAGCAGACTGGTAACTTTCACAAAGAAGGCGATATGCAAACATCAAGGTTGCGGTACTTTTTCCTTGACCATACTCCCCTAGTAATGCGAGCTGTCGTTGAGAAGGCTCGGAAAGCCAGTTGAGCAGATATTCTTCGATATTGTCGCTTGGTGAGACAGAGTCAGGCGCGTGAAATCGTGAGGGTACATATACATCCTTCAGTGTTAAGTCGGAGTCCGGTAGACGGTCAATTAATACTCTTTTCCGGATTTCGTTTACATAGTCTTTGAAATCGACTAGCGTGTTGAGTAAAGCCGCCTCGGTTTCGAAACGAATGCGCCTGTCATATGGGATTGCAACAGGTTCAATGGTATCCTTCTTGCAGGCAACAATCAATTCTCCCATTTCTCGGTTGTAATCCGCCGAAATCCGCTCCGCGTAACGGAGAAAATCGTTGAGTTTTTCGCCCGTTACGATTTCTTGAACTGGGTACAGAAAAACCAAGTCGGCAGTATTGGCATTTTGTCCGACCCAACAACCCGCTTTGTCATGCCACCCCGTGTTTGAGTCAAAGATGTACGCAGACGATGAGAGACGTAGCAACTCTCGGGCCTGATCTTTCCAAGCGAACGAGTCGATCACTGGCTCGAGTTGCGAGATATACTGCTTGGGGTCGGGTGCAAAATATAGTTCGGGGCGTGGTCCGCGCTTTGCAATACGACGGAACTCGTATAAACCCTCGATAATTGGACTGCTCGACTCGCTTCGCTGTTCGCGGTGATATTGCTCTATGCTTTTGAGTCCATCCCATTGCCGATGCAACCGCCAAATAACTTGGAGAGCAAAGATGTAAACCATGCCTAGAAATGCATAGTCAACTATACCCGCCTGGGGAAGAACGAATTGCTTCCCAGTGATAACTAGGACCAGTGCAGCAAGAAACAATGCCCAGGGAGTTGACCCGGAACCTGCGGCTGCAAATAGAGCTAATGCAAGTGAAACAACGGCTGTTAGTGCCGCAAATGCAAAAGGCTCGCGAGTGTGATGCTGCCGCCGTAGCCAAAGCAACAGAACTGCAGCCAGCGCGATCATGAAGCCAACCATGACTGTTATGAAAAGGACAGTCCAAAAGTAAGTCATTGAACGCCTCCCTGTCAGCTATGCTGTGATATCGTGGCTCGATTTATATGTAATGAGCGCCCAATCTGTAGTAGGCGGACAAAGTATACACCTTCTATCCTGAACACACTTTCACTACTTATGCACTTGCCGCCGACAGCAAACCACGTCAAAGACGCTCTCCCCTTTATCCTCTCACCCGTTTTCTCGACTCGCTTGCCTTTCGCGTAGCCTTGACCATCGAAGGCTGGCGTTGGCGTTTGGCGTCGCGCCGCTAACAAATCTGGCTCTCCCGGTCCTGGTGGGAACACGCTCGGCGTGGATTGCCAAATCCGCGCCCCTGCCGCCGGATTTGGCAATCCGACGGGAGCAGGTTGCTAATGATCCTGTCAAAGCCGGTAGACCCGCAAATCTATACAAACTGCCGTGACGGCGATCAGCGGCCCAGCTACTGTTCCGCCGAAATCGAGTTATAAATATTCTCGATGCTCTCCGGGTCGCCGGCGAACGATTTGCCGTTGGTGCGGTTGGCAACGCGGGTCATCAAATCCTTGTCGGCGTCGTCACCGCCGCCATTGCTCTATCTCTGGAAATGCGCCAATCCATTTTTCAAGCCAATGCTGGCCCAACATGCTCTCGCAAGGTGCATACCTTGTGGGGGAAAGTGAGCATTAATGACCTTGTATCCCTTTGTAGAAAGCACCTCAACAGCCGGTATAAAGTCACGGTCAGATGAGACAAGAATGCCTGCTTCAAGTGCTCCTTCCCACGCTAGTTTCAACATATCAGTGACAATAGCCGTATCAACGCCTTTTTCAATCGTTCTCGTCATCAACTTTCCGCAATGAGGGCAGTTTTCTATTGGCTGATGACAACTTGGACAAACTGGCGCATTTCTCGCTTTTCTTTCCAGCAAAGAGACTTGTATTCCTGGGAAACGGCCAAGAACATTTAGGGCAAAGTCTCGGAGCCCACTGTCTTTTTTATTCCCAGGGTCATAGGACATATAAACCTGTGTGCCCTCGTGGGAGAGCGAACGGCCAACAATATTGGATGCTTCGCCAATTAGCCAGGGAGAAACTTTCCGCCAATCAATTCGGTATGCTGGGTCAATGTCGTTGATTGACAGTTGAAAATTCCAAAAGTCTATAAAAACGCGCGTTTTCATTCTGACGGCTATCCATGGACTTAAGTAATTCGAGGAGTGCCGTAGCACTCCTCGGGGTTGTAATTGTGGATGGCCTTTTTCCGTCCAACCAGCGGTTGGCGGGACCATCCACGGGCTTTAATCAATTTTAGTATATAAGCGTATTTACATTTGTCAAGAGCTTCTTGACAGAAGTAGAACATTTTTGCAAAACCCAATCTCAGTGTTTTCAGTATCGGCAGATATTTTATGCGGCCTTCACTAAACAAACGCGCGTTTGCCATTAAGAGCAAGCCGCCGAACTATCGTTCCGCCGAAATCGAATTATAGATTCTCAATGCTCTCCGGGTCGCCCGCGAACGATTTGCCGTTGGTGCGGTTGGCGATGGGGTCATCAAGCGCGCGGTAGGCTACACCCTCCTAGGGGCTGGCGGCCTCATTCGAGCGTAGCCGTGCCGCGCGTATTCGTGGTCTCAAGGCCGCGAGAGCCGTGGCAGGCTTACCCGCCGCCTTGCCCCGGGGTGGGAATCACCCCCAGTTGTTGCATCAAGCCCAGGTCGTCGCCGTTGGCCCACTGTTCCACTGCCTTGTCGCCAACCAGCCGAAGGATATGTATCCCGGTTGACAGGATCGGCTTGCCTGTCGGCGGGATGCCCATCAAGTCTCCCTGGTGCGTTCCCCGCAAGGTGATCCGGACAGCAACTTTATCCCCTTCGACGACCACATCCTCAACGGTCACCTGGATATCCGGGAAGGCCTTGAGGTAGACGCCAAGAAATTGGCGCAACCCTTCTGGACCGCGGACGGGTTCGGGCACGGATGAGAAGTGGCCGACGTAGTTTGGGGCACAATACTCTTCGATAGCGGCCAGGTTCTTTTGGTTAAAGAACGTGTCAAAGGCCTGCCGGGCGTTCGCCTTATGCTCTTCAGGTGTCAACATCGTCGTCTCCTTTCTGGAGCGGGGCGCTTTGCAACAAGTCGCCCAATAGTTATCAGTCAATCCGGTGAGAAGAGGTCAGACTTTTCGATGGGCCAACGTATCTCCTTTCTCCTGCCCGCACACACTCCCTATGCGCCCATGCATCCGGGCAAGATGGGATTGTAACGTAACATGCCTCGGGTCAAATAGAGCCTATGCTAAGGGCCTAACTAGTTCCTGTCGGGAAAGCTGTGATCAGCGGCCATTGGCTTCTTTTTGCGGCGACGGCGGGAGAGGGTCGTTGCCATGACGGTGAGATTATTGGTGATAATGCCCCAACCGACCCAACGCTCC
>Ga0247727_10000956_pt1 | contig 70364 bp, 57 predicted proteins | sample WisWelCaveWW1625_FD_202498 | JGI IMG/M metagenome (GOLD analysis project Ga0247727, IMG submission 202498) | Biofilm microbial communities from Wishing Well Cave, Virginia, United States - WW16-25 | ecosystem: Environmental > Aquatic > Deep subsurface > Groundwater > Cave microbial mat | place... | reverse complement strand
TGAATGTTGTGCAGATGATGTCATGTTGAGCTTGTCGAAACATGTTGGCATCGCCCTTCGACAAGCTCAGGGTGACAGGGTGGTGAATGTTGTGCAGATGATGTCATGTTGAGCTTGTCGAAACATGTTGGCATCGCCCTTCGACAAGCTCAGGGTGACAGGGTGGTGAATGTTGTGCAGATGATGTCATGTTGAGCTTGTCGAAACATGAAGCGCAAAGAGGAATATTATTTCTTATCACTTTTATGAATATTAGCCAACCGAACTATTTCATCCCAATTCCCAGACATTAAGGCTTCCTTTTTCTTTCTGCTCCATCCCTTAATTTGTTTCTCCCAGGAAATAGCCTGATTAATATCTTGGTAGTGCGCAACATATTTTAAAACAACCGGTCTGCGCGAATGGGTATAACTCGATGGAGTAATTCCTTCATTATGTTGTCGAATCCGATTTTGCACATCGTTGGTTACACCTACATAATAGCTTTTGTCGCTGCACTCAACTATATAAACGTAATAATTGTGTCCTTGCTTCATGACTGATTCAAAAGTAAAACCCTTCGACACATCACCCTTCGACAAGCTCAGGGTGACATTCACTGCTAAACCGCGCTCGTGTCTCCTTTTTAGGGACACGGGCGATTCATCAACGCAGTTTCTTCAAAAGCCAGACACCGCATAAGCTTCTTAGAAAACATGACCACCGTGTTTTCCATTCGTTAACTTTGTTGAAAATTTACAATCATGTCAGGAATCAGTTTTGTAACCGATGAAAAAGGAAAAAAGAAAGCGGTGATTATTGATCTGAAAGAACACCAACAGCTGTGGGAAGACTTTTATGTTTCCATTCTCATCGAACAACGTAAAAACGAAGAGCGCATTCCATGGAGCAAAGCCAAAAGCCTTCTGAAAAAGAAAACCCGCACTACGAAATAGTCATTGTTCGCTCTGCGTTAAGAGTCTTCAAAAAATCCGTCAGCCTTATCTCGGTAAAATTCGAAAGCGGATTGAAGAATTAGCGTTGAATCCCCGCCCGCACGGATGCGAAAAACTCACCGGCAGCAAACACGACTACCGAATCAGAATCGGAACATACCGGGTTGTGTATTCAGTCTTTGACGAAAAATTGATTGTAGAAATCATTGATGTAGATCATCGAAAGGATGTTTACAGATAATTTTTCTAAGCCACGAACGTGTCTCCTTTTTAGGGACACGAGCGATTCATCATCGTTCTATGCCGCTTTCTTAAAGTTGCCTCCCCTGAGTTCTTTTTTCAAAGTGTAATACTCATACCGCACCTGCATGTTCAAAAAGAAAAGCGCGTTGATGCCAAGAACCTGTTCAATTTTTATTGCGGTGGCAGTGGTGATATTTCTCTTGCCCGAAATTATTTCGCTCAGTACGGTGGGTGATATTTTCATGCTTTCGGCAACTTCTTTTTTGGAGAGTTTGCGAAATTCAATTTCTTCTCCCAATACCAAACCAGGATGAAAAAGGTTGGTGGGTGTTATTTCGTTAGCTGTTTTCATTGTTTCTTATTTGTGGTAATCGGTTAGTTCTAAAATTTCTATTGCAATTTCGTTTTCATCCAATTCGTAAAAACATATTCTGAATTGGTCATCTACTCGGATGGACATTTGCCCCTTTCTGTCTCCCTTTAATTTTTCAAGGTTCAGCGATTTGATCCGGCTGATGGTTTTTAAATCCGGTGCATCTATCAACTGACCAATCCGCATTTTATATTTCTCTACAATGTGTTTGGCAAATTTGTATTTTGATACGCATTGTTTCACTTCAAGTTCGTATAGCTCCAACACTTTTTTGTTTTCGAATCGAACAATTATGCTTCACAAAAATAGTGAATCTGTGAGGACAAAAAGCAAAAAAAACGGTCAGCAACCCGCCAACCGTTCTCGTATAAAAAAAGTTTTTCGATTTAATTAGACGCACCCATACTGCCCATATTCACTTCTGTGAAAGTAACATCTGTGGGCACCGCAAATTTATCCTCAGGAATGGAAACATCATCCTGAATTGAAGTTGCTTCGCTGTTGATGGTTATACCCATCATGGAGGTTTCTGTCTTGAGTGTGACACCGTTCCAGTTCCATGTTTTTGTATTGGCCATTTCCACTTCCCACACTTCGCAATCCTTGCCGAGAAAAGTTTCGTTGGCGAGTTTTTTTGCGCCCATGCTTTCCATCATCTTTTCGCCAATCTCTTTAAAATCTTTGGTTTTGTATTTCTCCGCCATTTCAAAAAGCATTTTCTCGCTCATCTTGGTTCCTTGTTTTGTTTTCGGATCCCAGCTGTAATGCCACTCGCCATCGAACAGAGAAATTGTGGAGGTTTCCGTTTTGTACCCCATCACTTCCATCGTAGTGTTGGTGTGTTTGACTTCGCGCATTCCATAATTGTCAAATTGCAAAGTTTCGGTGCCGGTTTGGCTGCCGCTCATTTTGTATTCAACAATGCCGGATTCAATTCCGTAACGTTTGAATACATCAGAAACCGGGTTGTCGGAATCATTTGAGTCACCACCGTTTTCGGTGGCGTCTCCATCTGTGCTGTCAGATGAATTGTTGCATGCGTACACAAAAAGTGTACTCATAAAAAGGAGGAAGAATAATTTTTTCATGATGTGGTTTTTTTTTTAGTGGTCACAAGGTAAGGCGAATTTAATATTCATACAACTATTAATAAGACTGGGTAGTGGTTGTAGTTTCAGGTGGCGGTTGATCAAGCGGTGCATCGTCTGTTTTGTTTTTGTTCATCATCGGCAGAATTCCGCTCGTTGCCATCAGCGCAAAACCGATCAACGATAAAATAAATCCTGCTTATTTTTTATTTTGATATAACCACCTGCATCGCTCAAGTCTTCATCTCCGCCAATTTGGTTTCTCAATAAAAAAAGAAACACAATTCCCAATGCACCGCAAACAATCAATGCGACATCCATGGATTTGCTTTTCATGAATCCAAAAAGAATTCCAAGCAGGGCAAGAATAAAAGCACCCACCGCGAAAGGTTCAATATCCATTTTGTCTGTTTCCTGATCCTTTTCTTCTTCAGTTACTTCCGTGCCGTCTGTTTCAGAGAGAGATTCTTTCATACCCATAAAATCATCCGCCATTTTTACTTCACCGCCCACCACCATTTGAATTCCATTAACAGTTACAATATCTACATCGCCACAAGAAATGGAAAAGAACGGAAGAAAGAAAAATAAAATGATGGCTGCGCCAACCAAGCCGCGGTATTTCAAAAATGTTTTCATGATGATTTTTTATTGAGTGATGAAGTTAATCCTGAAACTCGTAACCAATATCTTTTCTGAAATATTTTCCGTCAAAAGAAATCTTCTCTGCATTTTCCAAAGATGTTTTCACCGCATCCTGAATGGATTTTCCATAAGATGTAATCGCAAGAACTCGCCCGGCATTTGTTACTAAGGCATTCTTCCCCTCGTCCCCAATCCCTAATCCCCAATCCCTCACGGCAGTGCCCGCATGAAACATCATCGAATCTTTTACCTCCTCCATTCCTTCAATCACTTTTCCTTTTTTATAATCACCGGGGTAACCGCCACTCACGAGCATGACGGTTACGCAACTTCGTTTAGCCATTCTCATTTCGCATTTTGCAATCCGCATTTCAGCAACGGCATCTAACAATTCCACCAGATCATTTTTTATTCTCGGCATCACCACTTCCGTTTCCGGATCACCCATGCGACAATTGTATTCAATCACAAAAGGATCATCACCCACTTTTATCAAACCGAAATAAATAAACCCTTTGTAAATAATTTTTTCATCGTGCAATCTATTAACAGTTGGTTTGATAACGCGCTCTTCCACTTTTTTCATTAGCGCTTCATCCACAAAAGGAACGGGAGAAATAGCGCCCATGCCGCCCGTATTCAATCCTGTATCTCCCTCACCAATTCGTTTATAATCTTTTGCATTGGGTAGAATCACGTAATCATTTCCATCAGTCATAACGAAAACCGAAAACTCAATTCCTTTCAGAAATTGTTCAACCACCACTTTGGCGCTTGCCTTTCCGAATTTTCCCGAGAGCATTTCGCGCATTTCATTTTTTGCTTCATCGCGCGTTTCGCAAATAATGACTCCTTTTCCTGCAGCTAATCCGTCAGCTTTCAGCACAATCGGAGTTTCGTGCTGATCGAGATAATTCAGCGAATCATTCAATTGTGTTGCATCAAATTCCTGGTATGAAGCAGTCGGAATATTGTGTCGCATCATAAATGCCTTTGCAAATGCTTTGCTGCCTTCGAGTTGCGCACCCGCTTTGCTCGGTCCAATCACTTTCACGTGTTTTGTTTCTGCATCGTTCGTGAAAAAATCATAAATGCCATTCACCAAGGGATCTTCCGGTCCTACAACGATCATATCAATTCCGTTTTTCAAAACAAAATCTTTCAACTTCTCAAATTCATTCACACCAATTTCCACATTCGTACCACACAACGCAGTTCCCGGATTTCCCGGTGCGATAAAAAGTTTTTCGCACCATTTGCTTTGTGCAATTTTCCATGCCATGGCATGTTCACGTCCTCCTGCTCCGATTAAAAGGATTTTCATTTTCTGTTTTGCTGCGAATTTATGAATGCCAACTGTCATTTAGCCATCAAACAATTCAACAATCAAACAATTGTCAGTTGTAGCTTCAAAAAAACAAAGTGTTGGTTAAAGAATTATGACACAAAGTCCATCGGAATTGAATAGCATTATCTTTGCCCGTTGTGCGTTTTTCACGCTGATAACAACCATCTATGTTCAAATTTATCACCCAGATTTTCGGCAACAAGTCCGAGCGCGACATCAAAATAATCTACCCGATTGTTGATCAAATCAATGCTGAGTATGCGAAACTTTCTTCTGTTAGCAATGACGAGTTGCGTGGAAAAACGGAAATATTTAAAGCCACCATCCGTGAACATCTGAAAAATATTGATTCGCAAATTGAATCGCTTAAAGGCTCTGTGAATGACAATGCTGAAATGGCGGATGATGAAAAAGAAAGCATTTATAATCAGGTAGATAAACTCGTTGAAGAGCGCGATAAGGAAATTGAAACAGTGCTGAACACCATTCTTCCTGAAGCATTTGCGGTGGTTCGTGAAACTGCCAGACGTTTTAAAGAAAATAAAACGCTTGAAGTCACTGCCACTCAAATGGATCGCGATCTGGCGGCTAAAAAAGATCATATCACGATTGATGGAGATAAAGCCATCTGGCAAAATAACTGGCTCGCTGCGGGTATCCGTGTCATCTGGGACATGGTGCATTATGATGTTCAGTTAATCGGTGGAATTGTATTGCACCACGGAAAAATTTCTGAAATGGCAACCGGTGAAGGAAAAACTTTGGTCTCCACTTTACCTGCTTATCTAAATGCACTCGTTGATGCCGGTGTGCATATTGTAACAGTCAATGATTATCTCGCAAAACGCGACAGCGAATGGATGGGACCGATACACGAATTCCTCGGAATTACTGTTGATTGCATTGATAAATATCCTCCTCATTCGGAAGACCGCATCAAAGCATACAATGCCGGAATTACCTACGGAACGAATAATGAATTCGGTTTTGATTATCTGCGCGATAATATGAGTCGTCAGGAGCATGACCTGGTGCAGCGCAAACATCATTATGCTATGGTGGATGAAGTGGATTCTGTTTTGATTGATGATGCGCGAACTCCGCTCATTATTTCAGGTCCGGTTCCTAAAGGCGATGAGCAGGAATTTCAAGGATTGAAGCCCCGCATTGTTCGCTTGATGGAAGTACAGAAAAAAGTGGCGAATGAAAATCTGATCAAAGCAAAAAAATTAATTGAAGAAGGAAAAAACGGTGCCGAAGAAGGTGATGGAGGTTTGCCATTGCTGCGCGCTCATCGCGCATTGCCGAAAAATAAAGCGCTGATAAAATTTCTCAGCGAAGGGTATAATACTACTCTTCAAAAAACAGAAAACGTTTATCTCTCCGAACAGCAGAAGAGAATGCCGGAGGTTGATAAAGAACTTTATTTCGTGATTGATGAAAAACACAACAGTGTTGATCTGACAGAAAAAGGAATTGAGTTGATAACCGGAGCAGGAGAGGATCCAAACTTCTTTATTATTCCTGATGTGGGATCTGAAGTTGCGAAAATGGAAAACTCACCGCTTTCTGCTGATGAAAAAGTTGCGATGAAAGACCAACTCATGCAGGATTTCGCGATCAAGAGCGAACGCATCCATTCTGTACAACAATTATTAAAAGCGTATGCACTCTTCGAAATGGATATTGATTATCTCGTGGTGGATGGCAAAGTAAAAATTGTGGATGAAAATACCGGTCGTGTGTTGGAAGGCAGAAGATATTCCGATGGATTGCATCAGGCGATTGAAGCCAAGGAAAATGTGAAAGTGGAGGCTGCAACTCAAACTTTTGCGACTGTCACGCTTCAGAATTATTTCCGGATGTATCACAAACTTGCCGGGATGACCGGAACTGCTGAAACTGAAGCAGGAGAGTTGTGGAATATTTACAAATTAGATGTGGTGGTTATTCCTACGAACAGAAAAATGGTTCGTGATGATCGCGAGGATTTGGTTTATCGTACAAAACGCGAAAAGTATAACGCCATCATTGATCACATTATCGAATTGCAGAATGCAGGTCGCCCGATTCTTGTCGGTACAACTTCAGTAGAAGTTTCTGAATTGTTGAGTCGTATTCTGAAACAAAAAAATATCCGGCACAATGTATTGAACGCAAAGCAACATCAACGCGAAGCGGAAATTGTAGCAGAAGCAGGTACACCCGGAACAGTAACCATCGCAACTAACATGGCCGGTCGGGGAACGGATATTAAACTTACTCCAGAAACACGCGCAGCAGGTGGATTGGCAATTATCGGTAGCGAGCGCCACGAATCAAGACGCGTTGATCGTCAGTTGCGCGGACGTTCCGGACGGCAAGGTGATCCGGGAACTTCGCAGTTTTTTGTTTCGATGGAAGATGATCTCATGCGCTTATTTATTTCTGACGGCACCGCCAGATTAATGGATCGCCTTGGTTATAAAGAAGGCGAAGTCATTCAGCATAAATGGATCACCAAATCCATTGAACGTGCGCAGAAAAAAGTGGAAGAAAATAATTTCGGCACGCGTAAAAGATTGCTCGAGTATGATGATGTGATGAATTCGCAGCGTGAAGTGATTTATAAAAAACGCAGACACGCACTTTATGGTGAGCGCCTTTCGATTGATATTGACAACATGATTTATGATCTCTGTGCCGAGGTCATTGAGACGAATCACGCAAACCTGGATTACGAAAATTTTCAGTTGGATGTACTCCGCTTTTTTGCGATGGAGCCGCAGATTAATGAACAGGAATATTTATCATCAAAGTCACAATCTCTTACAGAAAAACTTTATCCTCACGCCAAAGAAATTTACAAACGCAAATCAGACTTCATTTTAAAAATGGCATTGCCGATTTTCGAAAGAACATTCAAAGAGCGTGGCGAGACAGTGAAAAATATTGCGGTGCCGTTCAGTGATGGAAAGAAAACAATTTCTGTGTTAACCAATCTTGAAAAAGCGCTCACAACAAATGGTAAAGAATTGATACGCGCTTTTGAAAAAGGAATTTCTCTGGCCATCATCGATGAAAACTGGATGCATCATCTGCGTGAGATGGATGAACTAAAGCAATCCGTTCAGTCTGCCGTTTATGAACAGAAGGATCCGTTGCTGATTTACAAATTCGAGGCGTTCAATATGTTCAAGAAAATGTCGAGCGAAGTGAACAAGGAAATCTGTGCATTTCTTTATAAGGGATCCATTCCCGTTCGAAAGCAGGAAGACGTAAGAGAAGCTGCAGCTGTTCAAAAAACGAATCTGAGCAATCTGAAAACAAGCAGACCCGAAACTGTTATGACTGCACGACCGCATGCAGTTAATCCTGGCGGTGGAGTTCAGCAACAGGAGCAGAAAAAAGCAGAACCTGTTCGGGTTGCTAAAAAAGTGGGGCGCAATGATCCTTGCCCATGCGGTAGCGGTAAGAAATACAAAAATTGTCACGGCAAAGATGAAGCATGATCTCGATCTGGCTGCATATATTGAACATACTTTGCTTAAGCCGAATGTCTCACGGGATGAAATTATTCAGTTATGCGATGAGGCGAAACAATTTGGATTTCATGGGGTTTGTGTTCCGCCTTATTATGTGGGAGAAGCTAAAATTCAATTGCGCGATACGAAGACCTCAGTTGTAACTGTTTGTGGATTTCCGTTGGGTTATCAAAGCCTCACAGCAAAATGTGAAGATGCACTTAGTTCAATCATTCAGGGTGCTGACGAAATTGATTTGGTGATGAATATTGCAGCTTTCAATAGCGGTGAATATGATTTCGTGAAAAACGAAATCGAAACAATTCGAAGAAATTCTTCAAACAAAATTTTGAAAGTGATTATTGAAACAGCTTTGCTTGATGAAAAGGAAATCATCAAAGCTTGTTCAATTTGTTCGGAAGCAAAAGTAGATTTCGTGAAAACATCAACAGGATTTTCTTCTCGCGGAGCAAGTGTGGAAGATATTCAGTTATTGCGAAAACATTTACCTTCGGAAATTAAGATCAAAGCCTCCGGTGGAATCAGCACGCGCGAATTTGCGATTCAATTGATTGAAGCAGGAGCCGAACGGATTGGAACTTCGTCAGGAATTAAAATGATTCAGTGAGAAAAATGATAAGTGATATGAGATGTGAGATTTGGGACAAGAAGCGCTCAGGATTAGTCTCATGTCGCAAATCTCATATCTCATGTCTGATTATCGCAACACTTATTTTCATTTCAGCTCATATTCACGCGCAGGACTCTCTTCACGGCAACATCACGATTGTTCAGGATTACAAGATTGATCAGCTGATTCAAAAGCATATTGAAATCAATCAATCAAAAGAAACGGAGCCTGGTTGGCGTGTTCAGATTATGCAGAGTTCTGATAAAAACAAAGTGTATAAAACCAAGAGTGATTTCTACAACCGTTTCCGCGATTATCCTTCTTACGTGAGTTACTGGCAACCGAATTTCCGTTTGCGTGTGGGTGATTTTAAAACCCGGTTGGAAGCATACAAATGCTTAATTACTATTCAATCTTATTACCAGGAATCGCAGATTGTTCCTGATGAAATTAATTTAAAACCGGAGGACTGATGAGTTTGAAAAATAAAATCCAGCAATCTGCAAAAAATATTTTCAACGATCTCGTTTCTGTTCGGAGGCATCTTCATCAAAATCCTGAACTTTCATTTCAGGAATTTCACACTGCAGAATATCTCGCTTCATTTTTAGAGAAAGAAAACATTCCATTCAAAAAAGGAATTGCAAAAACTGGAATTGTCGCACTAATCAAAGGAACAAAACCTTCTTCCCCTTTCTCTTCCGGAGAGGGGGCAGGGGGTGAGGCGAAAGTTGTTGCACTACGTGCCGACATGGATGCTCTCCCCATTCTCGAAACAAACAAGATAGAATACAAATCAAAAAATGACGGAGTCATGCATGCTTGCGGTCATGATGTTCACATGACTTCGCTGCTTGGCGCTGCAAAAATTCTCAATCAGCTCAAGAATGAATTTGAAGGAACAGTGAAACTGATCTTTCAACCTTCCGAAGAAAAATCTCCGGGTGGTGCATCGGTGATGATTAAAGAAGGCGTTTTGGAAAATCCGAAAGTGCAAAGCATTATTGGTCAGCATGTTTATCCGCAACTCGAAGCAGGAAAAGTTGGAATGCGTGCAGGAAATTATATGGCGAGCGCGGATGAGATTTATATCACCGTGAAAGGAAAAGGTGGTCATGCTTCTGCTCCGCATCTGTTGGTTGATCCGATTGTGATAGCCTCACACATTATCATTGCCTTGCAGGAAGTGGTTAGCCGCAATGCTGATCCGTTTACTCCTTCGGTTTTATCATTTGGAAAAATTATCGGTAACGGTGCTAATAACGTAATTCCTGATGAAGTGAAAATTGACGGAACCTTCCGCACTTACGATGAGAAATGGAGAATACGTGCTTTGGAACTGGTGAAAAAGAAAACCATTGAGATCGCGAAATCAATGAGTGGCGAAGCCGAAGTTTTTTTGCCTGCTGGTTATCCGTTTTTAAAAAATGATGAGCAACTCACGCAGCGCGCATTTTCCTATGCGCAGCAATATCTCGGAAATGAAAATGTGGTTGAGCTGCCCATGCGTATGAGCTCGGAGGATTTTTCGTTCTATACTCATCATGTTCCTGGATGCTTTTATCGTTTAGGAACGGGCAATGCTTCAAAAGGAATTACTTCCAATATTCACACTTCAACTTTTAATATTGATGAATCTGCGCTTGAGATCGGTGCGGGGCTGATGGCTTGGATGGCGGTTAATGAACTCTCTGCATAAACGGTCATCTTCATTAGATTTGCGCCCGCTTTACAATGGGAGAATCAACCAATATCCATCCGATTTTCGATTACCTCTTAACCCGCGATGACAAAGAAACACTACTTGGTCAGCGAGCCAAAGTTTTTTGGTTTACAGGATTATCAGGTTCTGGAAAGAGTACTGTGGTGCAATCGGTTGAAAAAATGCTTTTCGATAAAGGATTTGTTACTGAAGTTCTTGATGGCGATAATGTTCGTACCGGTATTAATAACAATCTGGGGTTTTCAGAAACAGACCGCACAGAAAATATCAGACGCATTGCAGAAGTTTCAAAATTGTTTTGCGATTGCGGTATCATCACCATGAATTCATTTGTAAGTCCAACAAATGAAATCCGCAATCTTGCGAAATCTATTATCGGTGAAAATGATTTTGTCGAAATCTATGTCAATGCACCAATTGAAGTTTGTGAAGCGAGAGATGTAAAAGGACTTTACAAAAAAGCAAGAGCAGGCGAGATAAAAGATTTCACGGGAGTAAATGCGCCCTTTGAAGCACCTGAAAATCCCGCACTTGAAATTAGAACAGATCAAATGACTAAGGAACAATCAGCACAGAAAGTATTTGAATTTATTTTACCAATCGTGAAAAAATAGATGTTCGATGTTGGATACTGGATATTCGCAAAGCCGAAATACCTAACATCCAACATCCAACATCTAATATCGAAAATCGAAACAATGATCAGTTACAATTTAAATCACCTTCGCGAACTCGAATCCGAATCCATTTTTGTGATTCGCGAAGTAGCTGCTGAGTTTCAACGACCAGCTTTACTTTTTTCAGGTGGAAAAGATTCCATCATCATAGCGTGGATGGCACGTAAAGCTTTTTATCCCGCACGCATTCCGTTTCCATTGGTGCATGTTGACACAGGTCACAATTTTCCTGAGACGATTGAATACCGCGATCAGCTCATTAGAGATTTTGGCGCACAATTGATTGTCGGTTCTGTTCAGGAATCCATTGATAAAGGAAGATCAGTTGAAGAAACAGGATATAATGCAAGCCGGAATAAAATTCAAACCATCACTTTGCTCGATACAGTTGCAGAAAATAAATTCGACTGTGCGATGGGCGGTGCAAGACGCGATGAAGAAAAAGCACGCGCTAAGGAAAGATTTTTTTCTCACCGTGATGAGTTTGGTCAGTGGGATCCGAAAAATCAACGACCTGAACTCTGGAATTTATTCAATGCAAAACATCATGTCGGTGAACATTTCCGCGTGTTCCCGATTTCAAACTGGACTGAGATGGATGTGTGGCAATATATTTTACAGGAAAATATTCCGATGCCCTCACTCTACTTTACACACAAGCGAAAAGTTTTCAAACGTGATGGAGTGATTTACGCAGTAACACCCTTCATGAAAATGAAACCGGAAGAAAAGGAGGAAGAAATGATTGTACGTTTCAGAACAATCGGTGATGCAACCTGCACGGGTGCGGTAGTTTCTGATGCATCAACCGTTGAAGATATTGTAGAAGAAGTTGCTGCAACACGAGTAACTGAACGCGGAACAAGAGCAGATGATAAGCGCTCGGAAACTGCGATGGAAGACAGAAAAAAAGAAGGCTATTTCTAATCATCGAAAATCGAATGGAAGAATCGAATGATCGAATGACAAAGGAGGATGGCTGAAATTATTTATCATCGAAAATCGAATGGAAGAATCGAATGATCGAATGACAAAGGAGGATGGCTGAAATTATTTATCATCGAAAATCGAATTGAAATCAAATGATCGAATGAAGAAAGAACACTGAAATTATTTATCATCGAAAATCGAATGGAAGAATCGAATGATCGAATGACAAAGGAGGATGGCTGAAATTATTTATCATCGAAAATCGAATTGAAATCAAATGATCCAATGAAGAAAGAACACTGAATTTATTTATTATCGGAAATCAAATGGAAGGATCGATTGATCGAAACGGAAAAATTGCAAAGGTTGATTTGTATTTTCCTGACTTAAGTTTTAAAATAGTTGGATGTGCGTTTGAGGTATTTAATGATTTGGGTGGAGGGTTAAGTGAAAAAGTTTATCAGGCTGCAATGAAAGTGGCGATGACAAAAATGAACCTCAGATTGAAAGAACAGGCATACCTCACTCTAACATTTAAAGGAGAAATTGTAGGCAGGAGATTTTTTGATTTTATTGTTGAAGAAAAGATTGTTGTTGAGCTGAAAAAAGGAATGCATTATTCCAAAGCAAATATTGATCAGGTAGTGGAATATCTTCGGATGTCTAAACTTAATCTTGCCATCCTAATCAATTTTGGAAACGAAGGCGTAACATACAAGCGTATTGTAAACCATATAAATGATCTAACGAAGTAATTCTTATTCGATGATTTGTAAAAAATTCGATTTTCGATGACTGGTAATTTTGATTCAAAAGGATATTTGGATATGGAGCTTCTGCGTTTTACTACCGCTGGAAGTGTTGATGATGGTAAGAGTACATTGATCGGAAGATTGCTGTACGACAGCAAGTCCATTTTCGAAGATCAGTATGAAGCGATTAAAGAAACTTCTGAACGCAGAGGAGAAGAATATGTAAATCTCGCTTTGCTCACCGATGGTTTGCGCGCAGAACGCGAGCAGGGAATAACGATTGATGTAGCATACAGATACTTCGCGACTCCGAAAAGAAAATTCATTATTGCCGATACGCCCGGTCATATTCAGTACACACGAAATATGGTTACCGGTGCATCAACAGCAAATCTTGCGATCATTCTTGTTGACGCGCGCCAAGGTGTGTTGGAACAAACTAAACGTCATGCATTTATCGCATCGCTGTTACAAATTCCACATATTGTTGTTTGCATCAACAAAATGGATTTGGTGGAATGGAATCAGGAAGTGTATGAAGAAATCATGCATGAGTTTCGCGGATTTGCAACCAAGCTCGATGTGCAGGATGTTCATTTCATTCCTATCTCTGCGCTCAAAGGTGACAATGTTGTTGATCGCTCAACAAATATGGATTGGTATCAGGGACCAACATTGATGTATTTGCTTGAATCCGTTCATATCGCAAGCGATTGGAATCATATTGATTGCCGTTTTCCTGTTCAATATGTGGTGCGCCCGATGAACGATGAGTTTCATGATTACCGCGGTTATGCAGGAAGAATTGCAGGCGGAGTTTATAAAGTAGGTGATCGTGTGATGCATCTTCCTTCAGGATTGACATCATCTATCAAGACAATTGATTTTTATAAAGATCATTTGGAAGAAGCGTTTGCTCCGCAGTCGGTTACGATTACTTTGGAAGATGATATTGATATTTCACGAGGTGATATGATTGTGCGCGAGAATAATGTGCCGCGCATCGGTCAGGATTTGGATATCATGCTTTGTTGGCTGAGTGATAAACCGCTTCAGCCGAACGGGAAGTATGCAATCAAGCACACGACAAAAAATGCTCGCTGCGTGATCAAAGAAGTTCGTTACAAAGTTGACATCAACACTTTGCACCGCAATGAAGAAGACAGATCAATCGGCTTGAATGAAATCGGTCGCGTTACATTGCGCACCACGCAGCCATTATTTTTTGATGCCTATCGCAGAAACCGTTTAACCGGATCAGTAATCTTAATTGATGAAGGAACGAATGTTACGGTTGGAGCAGGGATGATTATTGATACGAACTAGATTCTGGATGTTAGATACTCGATGTTAGGATGGAAAAATCGATAAAGTCATACACCGATCTTGATGCCTGGAAGAAAGGCAGAGAATTGACAAAAAATATTTACTTGCTCACTTCGAAGTTTCCAAAAGAAGAAATGTTTGGATTGGTTTCACAAATGCGAAGATGCTCTGTATCATACACTGCAAATATTGCAGAAGGACATGGCAGAAAAACTACCCCGGACACACTCCACTTCCTTTCTATTTCCAGGGGTTCGTTGTTTGAACTGGAATCACATGCTTATGCATCTTTCGATGTCAACTACATTTCCAAAGACGAACTTGAGAATACCTTGGCGTTGATCATAGAATGCAAAAAACTCATTAATGGACTGATTCGATATTTCGAAACATTACGTTCCTCCTAATATCCAACATCTAGCATCTAACATCTATAGACATGAAAGAAATCACAGTACAGCAGCTCAAACAATTGATTGAATCAAAAGAAGATTTCCAATTGATTGATGTTCGCGAAGAACATGAAACGGAAATCTGCACGCTCAACGGAGAATTAATACCGATGGGAACGGTGGTGGAAAACATTGACAAATTTTCTCATGATAAAAAAGTGGTGATGCATTGCCGCAGCGGTGTTCGGAGTGGAAATGTGATTGCATTCCTCGAAACAAATCACGGCTTTGATAATCTTTACAATCTCAAAGGCGGAATTTTAGCATGGGCAAAGGAGATTGATCAGAGTATGCCGACTTATTAAGTCATATCTGATTTCACATTTCGCAAACATTAAGATCTTAATCATTTAATCTTCAACCCCGTTTCCTTTTTTTTTGATGCCGCGGTTTTAATAGATGCGGGGTGCCATTTTACAAGAGTTGAATTTCTCTTCTTCCAAAATTCCTAATTGCAGCACTACAGAATTGTTGATGACATCTTCTTCTGTTTGGATTAATTTAAAAAAAATATTCCCAAAAGTTTGTTTTGTCAAACAACAACGTTACATTTAATCACTTTTTAATGTCCCAACAGGCAGAAAGGAGATAAGGAATTTTCATCAAATTTTATTTTTCGTTACTTTTTTTATTGTCATAAATCGGTTTTTGTTCATTCTTGTTTTCCAGTAATTGACGGCTTAAAAATTTAAACTTTAAAAACATTCCCAATGAAAAAATTTCTATTCGTAGTGATGGCTTTATCCGCAATCGTGATAAACCAAAATCAAGTTTTTGCACAGTGCGGAGTAAACCCCGTTGCTGATTTAACAATTTGCGATAGTCCGGTTTTACTAACCGCTTCTGACCCGGGCACAACCTTTTCCGGTACCGGTGTTTATTATTCCGGTGGGGGACCAGGAACAAACATTTACTGTACCTATGATGCCGGTGGCGGCAGTTGTGGTGGATTCTCGGGGAATCTTTGCAGTGATGGGTATAATTATCTATCTGGACCCGCATCAGTTAATCAACCAATTGTTGAAGGTGGAGTAACCAGTATTGTGATTGAAGTATATTATACTGATTGCTGGGGTGGTGGAACAAATTTACTGCTCAACGGAACTCAGGTTTATACAAATGGTGGAAATCCACAGGAGTGTTCATGTACTCCTTCTACTTATCCAACAACATATACTTTGAGTGGCGGTGACCTTGCTCCGTTAACCGGTGGCGGTTCTGATTATCTCGATGTTCAGTTTCCAAGTGGAATTGCTTTGGCAGGTATCCGTGTAACAGTGAATTACACGCAGCCTGCAGGATATTATTTCGATCCGGCTGTTGCTGGTGCAGGAACATGGCTTATCACCGGTTCATGCGGTGCAGGAAATGAAGATATTTACATTAATGTCATTGGCATACCTGATCCTTGTGTGAATGTAATCGGCCTTACATGTGGATTAGACGAATTTGTTTCTTTGGCGACATCAAATGGTTGCAACAGTGCATGGTCTTATACCGGCTGCTGGCAGGGATTGGGAGAAGAACAACTCTATCAATACACAGCTCCTTCAAACGGTATATATAACATTAATGTAACAAGTTCAAATTATGTAGATTATACTGAATTCTATTACAAGGATGCAAGTGGCGGATGCGGTAATTATGGATTTACATGTTTGGGCAGTTGGTACGGAACAGGTCAGGTTGCCAGCCTTACCTTAACCGGAGGAACAACTTATTATTTTTTGATTGACAGAACAGATTATTATACAGGCGGAGCTCATGATATGACTTGGAATTTGAGTTGCGCGCTTCCCGATCCATGCAGCAATATTCAAACATATTCTGCTTGCGATAATGTTCAATCAACTACACTGAATTACGGGTCATATTCCTGGACCGGTCAGGCTTGTGGATGGACTTCAGGAGGTGAAGAAATCATTTATCAATTCACGCCTTCAGTATCCGGCAGTTATAATTTGGTGAACACCTATCACAATGGTGGAGATTATGTTCCCGTATCCTATCGTGATGCTTCAACAGGTTGTGGTAACGATTATGCCTGGTCATGTATCGGTATTATTTATCCATACTATGGCTATCCAACCACAGTTGGAACAATGACACTCAATGCCGGCAGCACCTACTATTTCCTGTTCGACAGGGAAAACAGTTGGAGCGGATCTCCGATGCAATTTGATTGGAAAATTTCATGCCCATGTGCGGCAATTGATCCATGCACAACCATCCAGTCAATTAGTAGTTGCGGAACAACCAATTACGCTACGCTGTCAGATTGCGGAGCATGGAATCAGTATGACCCTTATATCGGAAACTATGCGTACGGCCAGGAGAATATTTTTACATATACCCCATCAGTAACGGGTAATTACTCCATCAATGTAACCAACTATACTTACAATGTAGATTACATCGACTGGACTTACAAGGATGCTTCGTTAGGCTGTGATGCGAATAACTGGTTAGACATTACCGATTCATGGGGTACCGGAATTTACGGTTCGTTCAACATGAATGCAGGAACCACTTATTATATAATGTGTGATAAAACAAATTACAACGGTGCATTTACAACCACCCTTGATTGGAATCTTGTTTGTCCGCCCGATCCTTGTGCGAATATTCTAGCCTTATCTGGTTGCGGAATAAATGAAACTACCTACTTAGCTGCCAATGGTGCATGGAATTATGAGAGTTGCGGAGCTTATGGACAGGGAGGAGAGCAGATATATACTTTCACGCCATCTGTTACGGGTACCTATAACCTGAGTGACTGGACTCAATATGATGATGCCCGCAGTTGGTCATATAAGGATGTTAGCCTTGGTTGTGATCAAAATAACTGGACATGTATTGCTACAGATTCATGGCTATCATATGGATTGATTGGTTCAGTTTCGCTCAATGCAGGAACTACCTATTATATTTTGTGTGATAAGGAAAATGATTGGACGGGAGGAGGAAGTTCATGTACCTGGAGCCTTGATTGCCCATGCGCAGCAACTGATCCTTGTACATACATACAAACCATCAACAATTGTGGAGACAACCAGAACATGACTCTGGGCGGATGTGGTTATTGGAATCAGTATGATCCTTATATCGGAAACTACGCTTATGGCAGTGAACAGATATATACTTATGCCGTAGCAGTTTCAGGTTATTACTCGATCAATGTGACGAATTACACAAACAATGTTGATTACATCGACTGGACTTATAAAGATGTTTCAATGGGCTGTGATCAGAACAATTGGTTGGATATCACAGATTCTTGGGGAACAGGTAGCTTTGGATCATTCTATTTGAATGCCGGAAGTACTTATTATATCATGGCAGACAAGACGAATTACAATGGTTCGTTTACAACTACGCTTGACTGGAATCTTTCTTGTCCTGCACCTGATCCGTGTACGACCATTATAACAATTGCCAATTGCGGTGATTCTCATTCTGTTTCATTGAATGATGGTGGCGCATGGGATTATTCAGCAGGTTGCTGGCAGGGTTTAGGAGCAGAACAACTTTATCAGTATACACCACCAATAAGCGGAACCTATCTTTTGAACTGTTCCTATTATTATTCATACACCGGAATTGATTATACAGAGTTTGCTTATAAAGATGCGAGTGGCGGTTGCGGTAACTATGGATGGAGTTGTATTAATTATGTCAATTACGCGGCAGGTGTTTTCGGCTCTGTCACATTAAATGCAGGAACAACTTACTATTTCCTTGTTGACAGAACGGATTATTGGACAGGCGGTACAAACGATCTTACATGGGAACTTCTTTGCCCACCCGATCCTTGTGCAAACATTCAATCTTTCCCTGGTTGCGGCATTACAGTATCAACTACACAAACAAGTGCAGGCGCATGGAATTATGATGCTTGCGGTGCTTATGGTGCAGGCAGCGAGCAGATATATACCTTCACACCATCAGCAAGCGGTATCTACAATTTATGGGATCAAACCTATTATGATGATAGTCGTAGCTGGTCTTATAAAGATGCCTCTTTGGGTTGTGACCAGTACAATTGGACTTGTATAGGTACGGACTCGTGGAATACCTGTTGCGCAGACTATTTAGTAGGTACAGCTACACTCAATGCAGGAACAACTTATTATATAATGGTTGAGAAAGAAAATGACTGGTCAGGCGGAACAAGTACTTGTAACTGGTACTTAGAGTGTCCACCACAGCCTCCTGTGATTACAAGTATTTCGCCAACGAGCGGTTGTGGCGGAAGCACTCCGATAATTATCAGCGGTTCAGGATTTACCGATGCTACCAATGTGGATGTCGGTGGAACTCCTGTTCAATCATACATAGTAGATAATGACAATCAGATAACTGCGGTTGCAAGTCCATTCGGAACAACAGGACCGATCACAGTTGTCACTCCAAGTGGTAGCTTCACAAGTGCTGATACTTATACAGTTGGTTTGCCTCCTCAAATTACATACTGCCCACCAGCGGTTTCTATTGATTTACCGGCTGGCGTGTGCGAAGCGTTAATGACTTATGATGATGCAACAGCAATCGGAGATGCTCCGGTTACGATTACTTATTCTCAGGCTTCAGGCACCATGTTCCCTAAAGGAATTAATGTGGTTACTGTAACTGCAACTAACAGTTGTGGTTCTGCAACCTGCTACTTTACTGTTTCAGTCAATGATGTTACACCTCCGGTAATTGCTGGTTGCCCAAGTGACATTGTCGTTGACAACGATCCTGGAATGTGCAGCGCAGTTGTATCTTGGGCTGATCCTACAGTAACGGATGATTGTCCGACTGCAGGTGTGGGCACAGGCAGCACTACATTTGGTTATACCGGTGGCATGCAGACTTATGTCGTGCCATCAGGTGTTACAGAAATTACTGTTGACATGGTTGGAGCAGCAGGTGGTGCCGGTGGAGGGTTGTACTATAATCCAACCCAAAACCAAGGTGGATTTGGCGGCAGTATCCAAGGTTCTATATCTGTAAGTTCCGGTCAGGTTATCGAAGTATATGTGGGTGGAGCTGGCCAGGATGGAAATTCAGGTGGTGGAGCAGGCGGTGGTTTCAACGGTGGTGGTAATGGTTTCTACTGGTTAGGCTCCTATTGGGGTGGTGGCGGAGGCGGTGCTTCCGACATCAGAATCGGTGGATCAACCTTAGTTGATAGAAAATTTGTTGCCGCTGGCGGTGGCGGTGGTGGTTTCGACTACTTCGCTTGTTGCAATTACGAACGTGGCGGTGATGGCGGTGATTTAAATGGAGATGACGGATTTTATGCACAGTCGCAGGGACATCCTTATGCCGGTGGTGGTGGAACCCAAACTTCAGGTGGTATTGGTGGAGATTACGCAGGATGGGGTGTTGGTGATGATGGTCAGTTTGGAATCGGTGGTAATGCACCTACTAATGGATACTACGGCTATGGAAATAATGATGGCGGTGGAGGCGGTGCTGGCTGGTTTGGTGGCGGTGGCGGATCCTTTGGTGGCGGTGGTGGTGGAAGCAGCTATGCTGATCCTTCTGCTTCAGGTGTAGTCACTGTTGCGGGTGTCAATTCGGGTAATGGCTATGTTATTATCAGTTATGATGATCCACCAACACCTACAATTATTCAAATCGCTGGACCTCCTTCAGGATCAACTTTCCCGATTGGAACTACAACAATTACTTATGAGGCTACTGACGGAATGAACTTGACTTATTGCTCATTTGACGTGATAGTAAATGATACGGAAGTTCCGACATTCACATATTGTCCGATTGATATTACTGTGACAGCACCAACAGGTCAGTGCGATGCAGTAGTTACGTTTGCGGATCCAACAGCGGAAGACAATTGCTCAACTGTTTCAGGCAGTCAAACTTTCACTTATATAAATGGTACAGAATTCTTTACTGTTCCAAATGGTGTCACAGAAATTACTGTTGACCTGGTTGGTGCTGGTGGCGGTGCAGGCGGATGGCCTACAAACTATACTCAAAACCAAGGTGGTTTGGGTGGTCAGGTTCAGGGTACTATTGCAGTGACTCCCGGTCAAACTATTGAAATTTACGTAGGTGGCCGAGGAGAAGATGGTTCTCCGGCCGGAGGCGCTGGCGGTGGTTTCAATGGTGGCGGAGATGGCTACTATTGGGGTCCTGGATCCTATTGGGGTGGTGGCGGAGGCGGTGCTTCCGATATCAGAATCGGTGGCTCTACTCTGGTTGACAGAATGCTTGTTGCCGGTGGTGGTGGCGGTGGTGGTTTCGACTACTTCGCTTGTTGCAACCAGGAACGTGGTGGTAATGGTGGTGATTTAAATGGCGAAGCCGGTTCTTATGGTTCAGTAGTAGGATATCCTTATGCCGGTGGCGGTGGAACACAAACATCCGGTGGTATTGGTGGAAATTATTCAGGATGGGGTGTTGGTGACGATGGTCAATTCGGTATTGGAGGTAATGCACCAACTAACGGATACTATGGATATGGTGTGAATGACGGTGGCGGTGGCGGAGGCGGCTGGTTTGGTGGCGGTGGCGGATCCTTCGGTGGAGGAGGCGGTGGTAGTGGTTATGCTGATCCTTCTGTATCTGCAGTTGTGCATGCTGCTGGCGTGAACAGTAGTGATGGTTATGCTATCCTCAGTTGGAATGCAGTGGTGGTAACTGTAGTACAAACTACCGGTTTACCAAGCGGAAGTACTTTCCCTGTTGGAACTACTATCAACACATTTGAGGCTACTGATTTAGCCGGGAATACAGCACAATGCATATTCAACGTAACGGTTTTGGAAGCAACTCCTCCAACCCTTACTGCTTGTCCTGCTGACATTATTTCTAACGTTCCGATTGTATTCTGGACTCCTCCAATTGCAGCTGATAACTGTCCTGGTGTAGTCTTGACAAGTAATTACAACCCGGGTGATACATTCCCGCTTGGAACTACCGTAGTAACTTATACAGCTACGGACGCAAGCGGAAATTCAGTTAGCTGCAGTTTTAATGTTACTTACATACTGGTTGGCAATGGTCCGATCAATGATCCATGCGTGAACGCAATATCGATGATCTTTAGTGATTACGATTTGGGAATTTCAACTATTTCATGTGTTGCCATTTCGGGAACAACCGTGAATGCGACTGCTGAGCCTGGTGAACCATCCGGTTCATGTGTTCCGGTAGTTGATAATACGGTTTGGTATGCTTTTGTCAGTCCTTCATGCGGTCCGTTTACGATGACGGTATCCACTGATAATCCGGGCACAACTTATGACACCCGTGTTATTGTTTGGGAAGCTACCGGTGGTGCTTGCAATTTCGCAGGATTTGTAGAAAAGGGATGTAACAATGATGCTACCGGTGGTTGCATTGGCGGATCTCCTTCAGCAGCATCAACATTGACCTTTTCAGGATTGACTCAAGGCGCTTTACACTATATCGTTGTGGAAGGTAACAATTCTGACACAGGTCCATTTGATCTGACCGTCACTGTTGAACCCGATGCTCCTACAGCAGCGCTTGGTTTCCCAACATCTACCAAGATTATTACTACATGGCCAAACACCGGTGCTAATAATTACGATACTTATCTGATAGAAATAGGACAACCCGGTTATGCAAGTAATCTGAATGATCTTAACTATACAAAAACCTGGAGCAATCTGATGCCTTCAACACAGTATGGTGTGCAGACTAAGAATGCTTGTCAGGCGGCTGGTGTTGAGAATTTCTTTACTCCTATCACTACTATCACTACTGATCCTTCAAGTTGTCCTGGATGGTTTGTTGGTCCAAGTTGCGATGCTCAAACAACAAACAGTTTGACATTCTCATGGGCTGCACAAGGTGGAGCGCTCTCGTATAAATTGCGCTACCGCATACCACCACAAGTAGGATTTGCACAGATTAACGGTGTAACCACAACTAATTACACACTGACTGGACTTCTATCCGCAACTACTTATGAGTTCTGGGTGCAGGCAGTATGTGTACCAGGTGGCGGAGGAGGTGCGAACCCAACAAGTCCGCATACATTCTGTACTACGTTAGGTGTTCCTCGTTTGGCTAATCCTGAACAAAAGGATACAGACTTTGAATATGATTTCAACGGAACGCATTATGTGAACTGGGATCCTTCAAGATTGTACATTGATGCTGATTTCACTGGTACAGTTGAGATCGTGAACGGTCAATTGGTGATCAATGACCAGAGCAACATAAACGATCAGAATATCCGCTCAATGAATATTTATCCTAACCCTGCAAGTTCATCAGCAACGCTTGATATTACAATGGCATCTGCCGGTGAAGTGTTGATTTCGGTTTATGATGTTCATGGCAAGTTGGTTAAATCATTTGTTGTGAATGCTGAAAGCGGTCAGTTTACTTACCGCATTTCGCTGGAAGACATGGCGGCCGGTATGTATAATGTGATGGTAAGCACCGGCACCGATGTTCAGTCAACCAAACTCGCGGTGGTGAGATAAGGGCTTTCAAAAATTATTTTCAAAGCCGTCCTGATTATTCGGGGCGGCTTTTTTTTGTAAAAAAATATGGCAAGACTAGGGGTACAAATAAATCAGACTTGCTCCCATGTTTTTCTCATTCGTATATTCGTACCAAGTCGTTATTCGCTCATTCAAATGAATCCTAAATCAAAAACCCTTCGCGCATCCCGCGGCACTGAGTTATCCTGCAAAGGCTGGATTCAGGAAGCCGCCCTTCGCATGTTGCACAACAATCTCGATCCTGAAGTTGCGGAACGACCGGAAGATTTGGTGGTATATGGCGGCACCGGAAAAGCAGCGCGTAATTGGGACGCGTTTGAGCTGATCGTAAAAGCGCTGAAAGATTTGAATGATGACGAAACGCTGCTCGTACAATCGGGAAAGCCCGTTGGAATTCTTCCCACGCATAAAGATGCTCCACGTGTTTTGATCGCAAATTCAAATCTCGTTGGACATTGGGCAACCTGGGATGTATTTCGCGAACTCGAAGCCAAAGGCTTGATCATGTATGGTCAGATGACTGCCGGTTCATGGATTTATATCGGCTCGCAGGGAATTGTACAGGGCACTTACGAAACGTATTTATCTCTTGCCGAAAAACATTTCAGTGGCTCACTGAAAAACAAATTGAATGTTACCGCAGGACTTGGCGGCATGGGCGGTGCGCAACCTCTTGCAATTACAATGAACGAAGGTGTTTGTCTTGCTGCTGAAATGGAAGAATGGAGAATTCAGAAACGATTGGAAACGCGGTACATTGAGTTCATGATTCATGATATTGATGAAGCGATTGACCGCGCACTCGAAGCAAAACAAAATGGTGAAGCCATTTCAATCGGTGTGGTTTGCAATATTGTTAATCTGTTGCAACGATTGATTGACCGCAACATCACACCGGATACGTTGACTGATCAAACATCCGCGCATGATGAGTTGAATGGATATTTTCCCGAGAACATGAGTGTTGAAGAAGCAAAAGTTTTGCGCGAATCAAATCCTGAAGAATATAAAAAGCGGTCGTTAACGACAATGGTTCGCCATGTTGAGCAAATGATTGAATTGCAAAAACGCGGAGCGATAACATTTGATTACGGAAACAATTTACGCGGACAAGCGCTGGCGCAAGGATTGAAAAATGCTTTTGCATTTCCGGGGTTTGTGCCGGAATATATTCGTCCGCTTTTCTGCGAAGGAAAAGGTCCTTTCCGTTTTGTGGCACTGAGCGGTGATGAAAATGATATTTATACCTGCGATGAAAAGCTGAAAGAATTATTCCCTGAAAATATTGGCTTGATGCGTTGGTTGAAATTGGCGAAAGAAAAAATTGCTTTTCAGGGATTACCCGCGCGAATCTGCTGGCTTGGAATGGGCGAGCGCGAAAAAGCCGGACTTGCAATTAATGAACTCGTGAAAAACGGAAAAGTAAAAGCACCGATTGTAATTGGCCGCGATCATTTGGACACAGGTTCTGTTGCATCACCCAACCGAGAAACCGAGGCGATGATGGATGGCAGTGATGCAATTGCGGATTGGCCGATATTAAATGCGCTCATCAATACAGCAAGCGGTGCAAGTTGGGTTTCATATCATCATGGCGGTGGAGTAGGAATCGGTTATTCGCTTCATGCCGGAATGGTGATTGTTTGCGATGGAACCGAAGATGCTGCGCGAAGATTAAAACGCGTTTTGAATAATGATCCTGCAATGGGAGTCATCCGCCATGCCGATGCCGGTTATGATATTGCGAAAGATGTAGCGCGGAAATTCAGGTTGGATTTGGGGGAGAGGTTGAAATAAAAACCCGAACAGATCGCTGATTAATTATTGGCTGATAACTTTCTCAGTCAATTTCGCCTTAGCATTCTTCACAAAAGTTTCTTTCAAACTCTTCTCCTCAATTTTCGATTCAAGCCAGGATAGAATGTCGAACGATGAAAACATTTTCCTTTCCTTTTCATTCTGATCTAATAACAGAGTGAGCGAATGGTGCATTTCAGTCAATGCTTTTTTGCGCTCTTCATTCTGAAACGTTCGGCTTAGCTTGTTGAATCCCTTGAACAAGTGCTTTTCAATCTCAAAAAAAGTTTCGTTACTCACCATATATCGTTGCGTGGATCGCGCAATATATTCCAGCATCTCATCATGACCGAGTTCATAGTGAATCATCAAATTCATCAATCGGGAAGTAGCGTGAATATCCTTACGCATTTCGAGGTGTTTCATTTCCATCACTTCGCGGACAGCATCCAGCGTATCTTCAAATCTTTCACTGTAAAAAAAAATAAGCGCCAATGAATATTTCAGGATCATTACACGTATGTCATGAATCTTATCCTGATATTTTTTTAGTCCCTCAGTGATTTCATTTGTCAAGGCAAGCAAATAATCCATGTCGCCCATCTTCATACCGTAACTCATTTTCCAGAGCATCAGATTTTCGAAAATCTTGGCTTTCAGCGAAATTGTATTCACCTGAAAATTTTCAAACCGTTCAATCAATCGTACAATCTCCTCGTGCTTATCCGATAAAAAGCAAGTGTTGAAATAATTGTTTGATGAGGCAATATAAATATCAGGATTGAGTTTTTTTATATCATCATGTGTTTCCCAGAGTAGCATATTCTTGCTCATGTATTCAAAAGCTTGTTCTGTTTCTCCACGAACAAAGTGATAAAAATTCCAGCTGTTGTAGAAACTGAGCAATTGATAAAAACCTTTACGTTCGGATTCATTTTTCATCAGCGGATGAGAAATAATTTTTTCAACCTCCTGAATTTTTTCTTCACTGCGAGCCATAAATTCTTTTTTCACAACCCACAAAATTTTAGCAGAAAGTGTTCTAAGCTCAGTTTGGTCACCGAGATGCTGAATCGCTGCGCGGGATAATTCTAACAGCTGGTCAATTTGCTCCTCTGCCTGGTTGGACTTGTAACCAATGATATATTTCCGCTCCATGGTGAGTGCTTCAATTTGCTTGAGCGGATCATCGGTAATGATTGCCCATTCCTTGGCTTTCTCCAGCATTTTTAATCCTTGCTGATATAATCCTTTACTGAAAAGGACGTCAGTGTTTTCAATCCATGCGTTGAGTTTTGCAAGCTGTGAATTTCTGCTTTGATAGGAACGCAGACTTTTCAGAACCAAATCGTACAAATAGTTTTTCGCTACACTCAGTTGCTTGACAAATTTTTCCTTACGGAATTTTTTCAGCAGCTTATCCTCATCATATTCTTCCAACGCATCCATTGCGTCAAACAATTTCAAATAGTTGCTTTCTCCGCTTGAAGCATGCATCTGCCCATACTTCTTGAAATAGCCTTTCTCGTTTTTATCGAGAGATTTGATGAGCTGGTATAAATCTTCTGTAGGCTTCATTTCGGGTTCAGGCTTATACTCGTTTTCACTCTTAAAACTTCATGAATCAGGCTTTCGATTTCTAAAAGTAGATGGAAACTTGGCAAACCCAACGTTATGTTTTTGTAACCTGCTCATTGCTAACAACTTCCGGCTGAGTAAGTCACTTCAATTCATAAACTCCCGCTGAATGCTGGTTTGTAAGCGCCTACTTGCCAAACTCAATTTTGACCCGTAAAACAAATTTTTTAAAAACTAAAAACAAAAAAAACATGAAACGCACACTTTTTAAAATCACATTAATTACTATTTGCCTTGGTTCTTTTTTCACTTCCTGCAAAAAGGACGACATTGTTTTACAAAGTAATGATCCTGTTTTTCATATCGATGAATTTGCAGCCATGCTCAGTGCGATGATGGAAGACAGCAATATTGCATTTCAATATTGCATTGCTAAAGAGGGACAGTTTTATACCTCAGATGCAAACGGCTGGGCATTAAATCCGGCAGACAATGCTGCCAGCGGAATTGGAGTTGAAATGACTCCGACAACTCGAATGAACATTGCGAGCATTACAAAGCCCCTCACGGGCACCGCTGTCATGAAGATGTTGTATGACGATCCCAACATCAGCATGGACAGTAAAATTGCACCTTATCTTCCTTCTCATTGGGATATTATTCCCACGTTGGAAGGCCTTACCTTTCGCCAATGTCTTACGCACACAACAGGCATCGCAGCATCGGGAACAGGCATCGCTTCGTTGAAGGAAACATGGACCAATGGTGGCATTTTTATCCAGGGTGATTATTTCTATAGCAATGAGAATTTTGCCATTTTCCGTCTGGTGCTTCCTTATATTTTCTACTCGGATGAAATGCAGGAAGTTGAAAATGATTTTCCGGGTAATGATGACAAGATCAACGAAGCAGCTTCAGCATATTACGTTGAGATCATCAATGATCTGGTACTTGCAAAAGCAGGAATTGACTATGCCGATTGCAAACCGACCACTGACGCACCACGACTCTACAATTTTCCAAACGGCAATCTTAGTGGTGTTGATCCGGGTGATTGGACTTTGAGCTGTGGTGGCGGTGGATGGAATTTATCAAGTTTTGAATTGCTTGCGTATATGAGTTACTTCAGCAATTCAGAATCAATCGTGCCCGCTTCTATTCGGCAGAAAATGTGGGATGAATCAATTGGCTGCGTACAAAAAAATACGGAACATGGAATGAGCTACAGTCATGGCGGGGCATTAACTTATAATTCTCCTGCGCGTGGAATGTATGGTTGGATTATCTATTTTCCAAACAATGTGCAGTTTTCTGTATTGATAAATTCTCGCAGAGCAGACCCGAATTGGGAAGGATATTTCGAACAGTTCAATATGATCCATGATTTTTATAACAAGAGCTGGCATTGAACTTTTCAGGAATTATTGGGAGAGGTTGTTGCGGTGAGTGGCAACCTCTTCTTTTACAATTCTTTAAACGATTCAATTGTTTTCTTCATATCCGCCTCAAAAGTTTCTTCCCTGTCTTTTTTCGTCCACATGCAGATTTGATAAATGTTTTTTTCTGATTCAATGATCACCTGATCGTAGAAAGTTTTCTCATCATCAACTTTTCCTGTGATGAAAGTTTCACTGGCATGTAAACCGTTGATTGTTTTTTCGTGAGGACCGTCAACGGTAGAATCCTGAACAAAATCGGTTATTACTTTTACAGATACTGACCGGTATTCTTCAAATGAGTTTTTGATTTCGGATTTCGGAACATCCGTAATGATCAGATAAACATTACGAAACCGGTTGCGATATTGAAACCGTGCGTTTTCATGAATCGCATCGGTCTTGCTTAAGTAAGAGGGAATGTCAATGGAATAAATGCTATCCACTTCCATGTGTTTGAAGTCATCAGAATATTTGCAGGAGAAAAAAAGAATGACACTAAATGAAAGGAAGAATAATTTTTTCATGCCGCAAAAATAATCTCGCTGGCAGACGGAGAAAATTATTTCTCAATCTGCTGAGCCGAACATGTTTTTAAATCCGTAAACCACAGATCCGAAAACTCCCCATGCATGACCGACATTTCTGCCGTCAAGAATATAAGAACCGCCTCCGGATACTCCGAGCTTTTTCCAAACGGGTACATAAATATTTCCGCTCAACTTATAAAAGTCCGAACCTACCAACTGGAAATTATCACATGGTGGATATGCCGGGTCACAGGGAAGATCCTTCCCTCCGATTGAATTCTGGTAAACCAACAAAGCCTGTACAAAATATTTTGATTTTGCCAGACCCATGTTGAATTGCCCAATCATCGCATTTGGTGATGGATTGCTTTTGTCGTGATAGCCACCGGTGGCAGTAAAGAATAATCCTGAATTCATTTTATAATGCAGCAGCGCATGAATTTGTCCTTGCGTAGCATGTTGCCCAATGCTGATAATTGTTGTTCCATCGTAATTGCTTAAAGGAATTTGTAAACCGACCGCACCCGTAACAGAAAACCGGCTTCCGTTAGAAAAAAATTTTGACCAACACTCAACACTGATATGAGCGGCTGCGTCCTGAAAATTACTTAGCGCTGAAGCCCCGGTTGAAAGTCTTACATAAGGAACATTGAGAATAAAATCCACGTATTTGTTTATACCAAGCGAACCATAGGCAGAAGCACTTTGAACAATAAACGGATTTGACGTTGCAACGGGAACATCTTTAACCCAAAACTCATCGTACTTTTCATACGATCCTGAAAGTGCCACATTCAGATTTCCTTTACCGGTTGTCCATGCATCAACAATCGATTGAGCGGCTGTTAAAAAACAATTAAAACAGAAAAGCAAAATGATTACTGCAGGTATGGTTGTTCTCATGTCATTATGTTTGTTTAAGAAGTTGTTCTAAAATAGGTTTTTTAAAAATCATTACAGAGTTGCTCAGCATTTTTAATCATTCTTTAAGAATTGAAACTTCGCGTTTCATGGCGGAGTGGAAGGGTTTTTTATTTACTGCCGGCTGTGATTCAGGAGAAAAAAGCGTTCTGAAATTTCTTGCCGAAGCGGAGACGGAAAATATGGAGCAGATCGCTTTTCGCCTAAAAGGTCAATACGCGATGTCGATTTTTGATAAACTCACCAATGATCAATTTGTTTTCACCGATGAAGGAGGGCATTTTCATGTTTTTTACGGACAGGATAAAATTCATCAATCGCTTCTCACATTATTACGCGAATTGAATTTGAATAAAGATGAACTTGATCCGTTTGCTGTCTCCGAATTTTTTCATTGGGGAACGCTTCACTTCAACAGGACTTTTTTTTCATCTATCAAAAAACTCGAAGGAAAATTTATCTGGAAAAAGCAAAATGAAAAAAAACCTGAGCTATTAATCAAACCGCAATCATCTATTTCCGATCTGGCACATGAAAATGATTTCGGACGACAGATGGAAGTTTTGTGTGATGCAATCAGGAATAGAAAAGTATCTGCTGATCTGACCGGTGGAATAGATTCCAGGTTGATCGTTTCATATCTGCTGCATTTCGATGTTCCGTTTGATACGGCTGTAAGTGGAAACTCAAATCACGAAGATGTTATGATTGCGGGCAGGATTTCAAAACTCATTGGAAAAAAATTACTTCACACGGATCATAATGGTTTGGTAACAGATGATGAACTGCGAGAAATATTTTTTCTCAGTGACGGGATGATGAATGTTTTGAATTATCACCGCATCGCGAGTCTACAGCGCGCGAGAAAAAATGAAGGATATGATTTAGCGCTTACCGGTTCAGGCGGTGAGATTTACAAAGAATTTTCGTGGCTTACTGATTTCCCTTTTTACAATAAGAAATACACCAATCTTGACCGCTACTATCGCTTACGTTTCAGACCTACTGATCCGAGGCTCGATTATATGACTGAATATTTTTCAACGATTACGTCACAGCTCAAAGAAAAAATTTTGACGGAATGGAAAAATGAATTTTTGATGCCAGTAAATTCTCAGACTTATGATCATCTTTATTATCGTTACAAATGGCCAATTGTTTATGGTCGTTATGCAACGAACAGTGCCGAATCCGTTCCGATTTATGCACCATTACTTGAATTAGATTCAGCAAAATTCGGTTTCCATCTTCCAAGAAATAAGCGGATATTCAATCACTTTCATCGTGAACAGATTTCAAGACTTACACCTCAACTTGCACGCTTGCCGGGCACGGAAAGTAGTATGACTGTTTCAGATAAATTCAATGACCGAAGTCTTGATCTGATCAAATATTCGGTGAACCGGGCGAAACGATTATTGAATAAATCAGGACAAAGAATTTTCAATCGAACCTGGTTGGCTTCTCCAAGTCCCAATCATCCGGCTTTTTTAATGAATGTGCGTGAGCTTTCTTATTTCAAGAGAGCGGTTGAAATATTAAAAGAAGCAAAAATTCTATCTGTGAATATCAGAGAAGAAAAAATTCAGGATGCTTACGTTGGCAGGATCATCTCTTTAGCGATGATGATTGAGTTCCTTGATCAGAAATAAATAAAATCAAACAGACTTTCTGTAACGAACAGTGGAAGGAGCAATCCCGAATTCTTCAGGCAAAATGATTTCAGGATAATACTGTTCTGCACCGATCCGGATTAATGCGAGATGATGAATGGAATGTTCAAAGGCATAAAGCAATTCGCGACCAATGGTTGAGGCGGAAATAAATTCTGTTGTATCGCGATATCCGGGCTGAGCCAGAACACTAATTTCATTTTCGATCACAAATAAATCAATGTGTTTCAATACTTCAATGAGTTTTTCTTTCATCAGCTCACGATTGTATTCTACCTCAACTTTTCGTTCGCGTTTATCATAACAAATATTTTCCCGTTCAACTCCTTCGATGATGCATAAATAAAAATCAAGCACATGACGAAGATGTTGCCCGATGGTTGAGTTACCAATTAACGGCAGAGAGGATGAATACTGTTTGTCGTCCAAAGAATCAATAACCAGAATTACCTGATTGAAGACTTCCTCTGTAGATCGTAATATGTTCAGTTTATTCATGAAGCATAAGGTGAATTTAAAAGAGGGGTTCAAAAGAATTTTAAACCCCTCTTTTCTTTATCCAAAATACGAAATTACTGTTTGATCAGTTTTGCATCAACCACTCCTGCATTGCTTTGGTCATAAACTTTCAGCAGATAGATGCCGGATGAAAGCGCACTGATGTCTAATTTCTTTGAATCCGTGCTCGTCATCGTTACCTTGCCAAGTATGTCGTAAACTTCCAAACGGCTGATGTCAAAACCACTGTAATTAAGTATTACAAAATCTTCAGCCGGATTTGGATAAATAGAGAAGTAACCATTTTCCAAAGTTTCTATTCCATTGTAAGTTGCTGTGTAATCTGCAGACATTGTTGAACATCCATTCACATGATAAGCCGCAACTGCGTATGTACCTGCATCTGAGATTTCAAGATATTCTACCGTAGTGGTTGCAATAAAATTGCCATTCAGATACCAGTCGTACATAGCAAATCCAGCATCGGTCCAGAGCGTATTATCTGATTGCGTGATAGCCGGTGCAATCGGGTTTGATAAAACATTAACAACTACTGCGTCATTCGAGGTGCAATTGGTTGCATCAGTAACAGTTACTGAATAACTCGCTGTGTTGTTCGCTGTGATATTAATTGTTTGAGACGTTGCGCCTGTTGACCAATCGTAGGTTAAAAATCCACCGCCCGCATCGAATGTCAATGTGGTACCATCACAAGCGTCCAGATCTGCTCCAAGATTTACTGTTAAACCATTTCCGATAAATAAATTCACATTGTCCCAACCAACGCAGTTATTTGCATCAGTAACTGTTACACTGTAGCTGCCTGACAAATCTGTTGTGATGGTCTGCGATGCGTCACCTGTTGACCAATCATAATTTAATCCTGTTCCGCCTGCATCGAGAGTTACGGATCCACCACATACAAATTGATCGGCACCGAGATTTACTGCAGGATTTGCATTTACCGTAACAACAAATGAATTCGTGGTATCACCACAATAAGAACCGTAGTCCACGGTAACGGAATAAGAACCTGCGTTGCTAACGGTAATTGAAGAATTGATATCACCTGTTGACCACAAATAGCCATCAGCACCTGCGGCAGCCACAAGAGTTACGTTATCACCTTCGCAGAACGTTGTTGGACCACTTGCTGTAATTGTCGGGTCTTTAGCGCATACGGGCAAATTGTGAACAGCTTCAAAAAGTGAATTGACATTTTCACCAATCAATTTACCAAGGGAAATTGCAAGGACATCGCTGAACTCAAAATGGATGCCGCCAAATAATCTTGAGGTAGCCGCTTCAATAGCTGCTTCATCAAAACTTGCAAATGAGCGTGGTCCGCCAAAACTTGTTCCGTGTGTACTATCAGTAAATGCATATTCACTACCGAACATATCGCTCAACACAACGGCCATAGCGCCTGATTGAGTGGAGTGGCCACTGGTATATTCAGGAAAAGGTGGAGTGTTAATCAATGAACTCCATGTAGGATCAATATTGGCGCGGATGTATGTGACCGGACGCATCAGGTTGTGAATGTATTTTGTTCTCCAGCATGAAATGAATCCGTCATTTTGCGACATGCCGAGCTTCGCGTAAGCCAATGCTGCAAAAGCAAGATCAGAATTTTCATCATCCAAAACCTGAGTAAGAATGGAGATACTATGACCTGGAGGTGTTACCGATCCACCGCCATCAGCCCAGTACAATGCGATGTCTGTTTGAGCCTGATTTAAATTGTTTTTTGTATCATACACCTGTATGGCATAAGCATAGAATGCAGACATGGTATCCGTTGAATAAGTTGGATTGGCACCCGGGATAATCGGTGACGCAGTATCTTCCGCAATAAATGGTCTGCAGTTACCCCAGTTTGGCTGCAATGCCATTCCGTATAGAGGAGGAGTTGGTACCCAACATTGGTCACATACGGGTGGAACGTAGCTAGGGTTTGTGTTGGAAAGGTAGGATTCGTATCCGCCATCACCTTTTGAATAATCAAAAATTTCCCAGCCAAGCAACTCACCATAGGCTTTTGAATCTGCAAAAATTGTTGAGTCAATGCTGCCGGAATAAAGAGCATTCCACATGTCCTTATGTGCATGTATAGTATCCTTCTTTGCTTGCGTTGCGTTGGCAAACAAGCTGTCAATTACAGTGGCCAAAGCATTATTAGCAACCGTTGGCCAATGATATTCCTTCAAAGGATCAACATTAGAAAAAACAGGATTATCCGGCAAAGTATCCTGTAAGCTCGAATAATCAGGAATACCGCTAACGATGGATTCGAACAAGGCAAGTCCTGAATATCCGATTGAACGCGCAGCAACTGGAGGTGTATTGCCTGCTACGGTTTTAATCAGGTATAATTCAGTATTGAACCAGTCCTGGGCAACAGCAGACGGGTATTGGTCCGCTGGTACACTTTGTGCATGCATGTTGAGCGATAACAACAGAAGCAGGCAAGCGAGTAAAATGTTTTTCATAAAATTTGGTTTTCGTTTAAAGATTAGGAGTGGCGAAAATACCCGACAATCAAAGTTTTGTCAATTGCATCGCTAAGGTTTAATGAGATTTTAATTTCCTCATTCAAGAAGAGATTTAATGATCATAACCAATTGAGGTTGCCATATTTTCGTGTTGCTTTACAATCAGATATTAATATCATGAGTATACTTTCCAAACGAAATCTAAATAGCGAATTTTGGTTTCATACTTCACGCAGTTCAGGCAAAGGCGGGCAGCATGTAAATAAAACGTCTTCCAGAGTGGAAGTGTTTTTCAATATTGCAGAATCAAAAGTGTTAAGTGATCTGCAAAAAAATATTTTGCAGAAAAAACTTGCTCACAAAATTTCATCTGAAGGAAATCTTCGGGTTATTTCTCAGGCAACGCGATCTGCAATTAAGAATAAGGAAATCGCCATTGATCGGATCTATATATTGATGGAGAGGGCGCTTACACCGAAGAAACTGCGCATACCAACCGGACCTTCAAGAAATTCAAAAGAAACAAGGTTGAAAACAAAACACTTCAAATCGGAGAAAAAACAATTAAGGGGAAAAATCAATCTCAGCGATTGATCAGGATTCGGGTTCAGGATTTTTCAATCCTGCTCTTTCCAAGCGCAAACCGATGGCCATGATCATCGGCAATGGATTTTGTCTCATGTTTTGTTCAACTTCCCATTTATATTTTCCGGGTTTTTCGAAATAGGCACCTTGTTGAATCGGAACTTGTAAATCACAAATATCTCCTGAGCAATCAGCAAATGGTTTTCCGCTTTTATCAGCCATTTCAATCTGAACGCGTTTTTGCAAATGTTCACCGTCAGGAAAATAGGTGTGCACAATCACCCAAAGATTACTGTATGGATATTGCCATCCATGGCGGATGTTCAGATAAATATTGTACAGACTGTTCGTGTCCGCTATATCAACTTCGAACTCAATTTTATTTTCCCATGACCAATGATAATCGGAGACTTTAGTGTTTTTTTCAAACACGCGATTTGTATCGCAACGTGATAAGGAAGAAAGAGAAAGAAATATTGTAACTGCAAGCCAAACGGAAGAAAAATATTTAGCGCTCATAAAAGGAAGCGGTTTATCTACGCCTGTCCTTGTTTTTTTGATTCGGATTCGGATTGCGTGGCTGATTTGGCTTCGGCTGTTGTAGCTTTTGTTGTGGTTGCGATGAAGGAGGAGAGGATTTCTGCGGATTGTTTCTGTTCTTGTTCTTTTTTCTGCGCTGCGCATTTTTTTCCAGAGACCGGAGACTGATATGACCAACCGTATCTGCATATTCGATTTCCTTTTCTGCCACTTCGCGCTCCGCAGTGAAAGTTGTAAGATCTGCCGGTTTTTTTCCTTGCTTATTCATCTCCAGCAATTCCGCAACTTTAACTGCGCTCAAAGGGAAAGTAGAATCACTGAGTTTATACCACATCATGGCTTTGAAAATATCAGTCTTTATCAGAAAAGCCATGCCGGCTTCAGTTTCAATGCGGTCCGCTTTTTCAGGAATAAATTTCAACCCATCGAGATATGTATCCAACTCATAATTCAAACAACATTTCAGCCGTCCGCACTGTCCGGAAAGTTTTGCCTGATTGATGGCAAGATTTTGATAACGTGCTGCATGGGTCGAAACTGATTTGAAATCAGTAAGCCAGGTGGAACAACATAATTCTCTTCCGCATGAGCCTATTCCTCCGATGAGACCGGCTTCCTGTCGTGCACCGATTTGTTTCATTTCAATTTTGATATGAAATTCTTTTGCCAGCACTTTAATCAGTTCGCGAAAATCAACCCGCCCGTCTGCGATATAGTAAAATGTTGCTTTTCTTTTATCCGCCTGATATTCGACTTCTCCGATTTTCATATTCAGTTTAAGGTCGCGCGCCATAACACGGGCGCGCACCATTGTTTCTTTTTCCAGTTTACGAGCATCTTCCATCAGCTGAAGATCGTTCTCTTTCGCGATGCGGATAATTTTCAGAATATCATCAGATGTCTCTTTAACCCCTTTTTTCTTCATCTGCGTTTTCACCAATTCGCCCTGAAGATTAATCATGCCTATATCGTAACCTCCAAATTTTGTTTCCACCAAAATCCAGTCACCGCGATACAATTCAATTTTATTTACGTTGCGATAAAATCCTTTTCTCGCTCCGTTCTTGAATGTAACTTCAGCAATTTCGAATAGTGCCAATTGGGGAACATCTGTGAACCAGTCAAAAACGTTCATTCGGTTACATCCGCCCGAAGAACAACTTGAAGTGTTCCCGTCTGTGGGAGAAATTTTATTGTGTATGGAACAACCGGAAGAACAACTCATTTATCAGTAAATAATATTTTTAGAATATGAATACGCGATTGCATCAAAGATATAGCGGTTCAGCCTGCATAAGTGAGCTTTCGAAGTTTGAATAGTCTTCACCTTGCGATGTGAGGATTCTTAAAAGCTGAACAGAAAGATTCATAAACAGAATTTTTGAACTCGCATTGCGCTCAATATAATAATGCGACCTGTTCAGCAGCGTGTAAATGAGCTGAAGTTTTTCAAAGCTTACCAACGAATATATTTTTTTGACAAGATTGATCTCATCACCTTGTAAACGGACGTTAGGTGACTTCGTATATTGAAACGCCATCATCTCGCGGATAAAGTGCAATGCATAAATGAGAAATGACTTTTGATTTTCCCTTCCTGTTGCGGCAATTTCATCCACCCAGTTACTTAATTCTACAATATCTTTCTTCAGACAGTGGTTCAGCCATGCAGACCATAATTCTTCGTTCGCATTTTTTTCGTTGCCAATCATTTTTAAACATTCGTTGTAATCTCCGTTGGCAAGATTGACGATTCGTTTTGATTCTTCCGGTGACAAGCCATGAATATTGTTTAGTGCTGCTGATAATTCTTCATCCTTGAGCCGGTTTATTTTCAGGAGCTGTGTACGCGAAAGAATAGTGGTGAGAATTTGTTCGTGGTTGTTGGCAACCAAAATCAGCAATGTTTTTTCTGCCGGTTCTTCAATCAGTTTGAGCAACACGTTTCCTTCTTTGCCGAGATACTCGGGCAGCCATAAAATCAAAATCTTGTAAGCCGATTCAAAAGATTTCAATTTAAAGCTGTTAATGATTTCATGACATTCATAGGTGGAAATATTCAACTGTTTGTTTTCGGATGAAATTTCTTGCTGCCAGTCGTTCACATTCAGGTATGGATTTTTGGTCAACGCTACGCGCCATTCCTGAATGAATAAAGCACTGCGGGGTTTTTCATTGGGTTTGGAAATAACGGGAAATGAAAAATGAATATCAGGATGAATAAACTTTGAAGCCTTTATACATGGCGCGCAAATGCCGCAGGAATCTTCACCGCTCTTGTTCTCACAAACAACATATTGCGCAAAGGCGAGTGCAAGCGCGAGGTTTCCGCTTCCTTCAGGTCCCAGAAAAATCTGCGCATGGCTCACGCGGTTTGATGTAACCATGTGCAGCAGTTTTTGCTTCACATCATGTTGACCGATGACTTCAGAAAATTTCATTGCCATGCGAATATAGCGATGCGGTCAATGACTAACTTCGTCCGCATGAAAGTTTCCGTATTCAGAAAAGCGCGTTTCAATGCTGCCCATCGGTTGTATCGCAAAGAATGGAGCGATGAAAAAAATCTCGAAATCTTTGGCGGATGCAGCCATCCGAATTATCACGGGCATAATTATGATCTGATAGTAGAACTAAAAGGAGAGGTTGACCCACTCACCGGTTTTGTTTACGATCTCGGTAAACTCAAAGAAATAATTGATGCTGAAATCATTGAACGATTCGATCATCGAAATCTGAATCTGGATACTCAGGATTTTAAAGAATTAAATCCCACTGCGGAAAATATTGCTGTTGTGATCTGGAATCTTCTCCGCCCAAAAATTGAAATCAAATTTGATCTCGCAGTTACGCTTTATGAAACGGAGAGGAATTTTGTGAGATATGAGGGGGAGTGATTTCAATTCTAACAATTAACAGAGTGACTTTTCAGATAATTTTGTGACATTCATGCACTCCAAAAAAGAAAACATTCAACTTTGGATTCAATCAGCAGAAAGTGATTGGGCGGTTGTGCAATCATTGTATGAAGCCGAGCATTTCATTCATTGTCTGTTTTTCAGTCATCTTGTTTTGGAAAAATTATGTAAGGCGCATTGGGTAAAGGACAATGAAGAAAATGTACCTCCAAAAACTCATAACCTTGTTGTGCTGATCCAAAATACTTATTTACAGTTGGGTGAAGATGAGGTGGTGTTTCTAAAAGCCATGAATGAATTTCAGATCGAAGGCAGATATCCTGATTTCTCACGAACAGAAGAAAATAACCTGAGCAAGGAACAAACAGATACCATTCTCGAACAAGTCAAAACATTTAAGTTATGGTTACTCAACAAATTGCAATAGAAACGGTTACTCGTTTATCACATGAATTGCAAAGCACCGGCATTCATCTTCGCAAGGTCATTTTGTATGGCTCCTTTGCACGGGGTGAACAGCACGAATGGAGTGATATTGATGTGGCACTGGTAGCGGATGAATTTACAGGTTTCGGATATGCGAATATTCAGCGCATTGGAAAAGTGCTGGTCAAGCCTGCATATAGGATGATTGAGCCAAAAACCTATTCAACCAGTTATTTTGAGAAAGGAGATGCGTTTATTGACGAGATCATGAAAAACGGTCTTGAAATTGAACTGCAGCCGAACGCATCACCGCAGTAATCTGGAATCTTCTCCGCCCGAAAATTGAAACGCAATTTGATCTCGCAGTTACGCTTTATGAAACGGAAAGGAATTTTGTGAGGTATGAGGGGGAGTAATTATTTGATTATCTGTAACTCCAGATAAATCGCCAAATGATCCGAGTACCCACCATAATATTCATCACCCCCGTAAGTTCTGTTTGGTCGCGGGTCGCCTTTTTCAGGTAAGAACATCAGAAAATCATCTTTGAAAATATGCGCATCGGTTTGGTCTGCCTGTAAATTTTGGGTTCCGTTAAACACCGCCCACGAAACAATAAACTGATCCAACATATTCCAATCGCTTTTGTAATAGTATGAACCTTCTCCATTCATCTGTTTTTCAAACATCAGGTTTACTAGCATACTGTCACTCAAAACCTCTGCGGGAGATTTTGCATTCAATGTATCATGAATACTGATGTTATCCGGTTCATCATTAAAATCTCCCATGATAACTATGTTCGCATTTGCATCCAATTGATAAGCGCGATCAACATGTTGCATCACTGTTTGAGCTGCTGTAATCCGTTTGGGTTCTGTTTCTTTATCACCACCGATTCGCGATGGCCAATGATTAACGATTGCATAAAGTGTATCACCGCTTCTTAGCGCGCAGTGATACATGATAACATCGCGGGTTTTATCATTCGGATCATCAAACACAACAGGTTCTACTTCCGATTGTAAAATGCTGACGAAATCTTTGTTGTACAACAGCGCCACTTCAATTCCCCGTTCATCGGGTGAATCGTGATGAACATACCCGAGATTCCATACCTTCAAATCAGTCAATGTGATGAGATCATAAATAACTTTTTCGTTTTCAACTTCACAAAGCCCGACAAGCATAGGTGCTTTTTTCCCGCAAATGGCTATGATCACTTCGGCCGTGTGATCGAGTTTGGCTTTATATTTTTCTTCATCCCATTTTTTATCAGATTCAGGAAGAAATTCGCTGTCATCAGTACCTGGATCATCCACCGTGTCAAATAAATTTTCAACGTTGTAGAAAATTATCTTCTGAGATTTGTTGGAGGAAAAACACGAAGAGAGAAGCAGAACTGCAAGAAAAGCCGAAGTGGTATGTTTCATCTGCACAAAACTAAAACGCATCATCCTAAATCCTTCTCCTTAAGGAGAAGGACTTAAGAGGACTTCATAAAAATTTTACCTGAATTCTAAATCGGAATCATCTTTCCCCTCTCCTCCGGAGAGGGGTAGGGGTGTGAGGCTTTCTAGTAACCCAGATCAACCTGGCAGCATCGCGGAAGTTTGTTAAACGCATCCACATCAGCCGGGATTTCATCAGCGCTGTAACCCGCTTTGGTGATTGCCGTTTTCAATGCCGCTACATCGGTTTTCTTCGGACTGTAAATCACTGTTACTACTTTGGTTTCCATATTTAACTCAGCGATCTTCACTCCTTTTTGATTGTAAAGTGCTGTTTCAATCCGCTCTTTGCATTCACCACAAATAGCTGAGGTTGTGATTTCGACCGTTTCTGTTCCACCTTTAGTCGTAAATGCACTCATTGAAATGAATGCCATTGCAAGAATTAAAAATGATTTCATTGTTTTTCCCGCAATAAAACGGGATTTCACTTCTTTGATTTGACTTTTAATTGTGTTCAACATGATTTTGGTTTTTTGATTTAATTAATTTTTAGTTTAAAATTTCTTATTAATTATCTGATGTAATAGCGCAAACCACCATAAAACTTTCTCCCGAAAATAGGAGCGTAAATATTAGTGGCGTCAAAATATTCACTGAACGGATTGTCAGCGGCAATAATCGGATCGTGTTGTTTGTAACCCGTAATGTTTTCGCAGCCAACATAAATTTCCAGATTTCTGTGCATTATCATAATTTGCCCCATCAACGTGATATATTCAGGAGAAGTTTCCAGTCGTTGATAATCTTCAGGATTCCCTTCTGTACTCAATAATCGTTTCTCCCCGATATACTGCGCTGTAAAATCAATGTTGAACATATCCATATTGAACGAATATTCCACATTGAACAAAGCGGTTTGCTGAGGAACCAAAGGAACGCTAATCAATTCACCGTCATAGGTGGAACGCACACCCTGCCATTTGTAAGCAACTTTTGCTGTCAGGTTTTTGATGACTTCGTAATTCAATTCTGTTTGAATATTATTCGCAAATGATTTCCCATTCAGATTATAAAAGCTGATCATCTGCGGATCTTCCAAATCAACAATTACCTGATTCAGATAATCAACCCGGTACACATCGAAAATAAATCCACCATCACGGTAATCGATCGTGAATTCCTGCTGAAAACTGATTCCCACATTTGTTGATACTTCCGGTTTGAGTTCACCAATGATTTCTACATCGCGTGAATTTGCCAGTGTGCGGATATTATCAGCGAAAATATTTGCTACCCGCATCCCTTTTCCAGCGGCAAAACGAATGGATGTGTTTTTCCAAGGTCGCCACTTCATGTGATAGCGAGGTGAAAAAATCACTCCGTACAAATTATGGTAATCAGCACGAAGGCCAACCAACGAAGTCAGATTATCCTTTTTTGTTTTGAAAGTATACTCTGAAAAAATACCCGGTACGATTTCAGTTCTGTCGTGATTGAATGTATCAACAGATGAAGTAAAAAGTTGATCGTAATCATCAGTCAGGAAACTCACGCCTGCTTTAATCAGATGCTGCGCACTGAATTCATTCTGATAAATGATATTGGCATAAACTGATTTTTCGGTTGCATCAAATCTTTTCAAACCAAAAAATGAATTTTGCTGATGATAAATTCCTGAAAGAATGGTGCCGATACTTTGCATCGGATGTTTCGGGAACAGAAATCCGATTTTCTGAAAATATTCAACACGCTTTGTTTCCAATTCAGATCCATAGGCATTGGTTGATCCTTCATCCGTACGATCGAAACTAAGTTGACCGCCTCTTCTTCGATCATAAAACCCGCGAACACCAAATTGTCCTTCAATAGTTTGACCTTTTTCAAAGTACCAACGATTCATTCCACTAAAAAATTTGGTTAAAGGATCATCAATAAATCCATCGTGATTGTGATCGAGTTTTTGATTGAAATAATGGGTGTGCAAAGAGAGCAGACTGTATAATTTCTTGTTGAACTTGTGCGAGACATGTGCGCTTGCCTCAAAATCTCCGGTGTGCTCGGCATACAAGTTGAGATAAAATCGCCTCGTTTTTTCCTCCTGTGGCTTCTTCAACTCAACATTTATTTGCCCCGTCATGGATTCATAACCATTCACCACCGATCCAGGTCCTTTGATGATTTGTATGCTTTCTAACCATGATTGAGGTATGTATTCTATTCCGTAAGTAGTTGCCAAACCGCGAAATGAAGGAACATTTTCAGTCATCAGCTGAGTATAGACGCCTTGCAAACCAAGCATCTGAATCTGTTTCGCTCCGGTAATTGCATCGGCATAGCTTACATCAACTGTTGCATTGGTTTGAAAACTCTCCGAGAGATTACAGCAAGCTGCTTTTTTCAACGAACCCTCATCTAGAATTTCGGTGTTGATGGTATTGAATGATCGAAAACTTGTTGGCCTGTTCTCAATAATGGTTACCGTTTTCAATTCAACATTTCTTTCCAGTATAATTTCAATGGAAGCCTCATCCGTAATTAAAATGGTGTCCGGTGTGTAGCTCACAAACCTGACGACAAGGTTCAATGAATCGTCCTCGGGGCGATCAATTTTGAAATATCCTTCATCATCAGTAGTTGTTGCGATAGTTGTACCTGCCCAATAGATGGTGGCGAGATAAAGTGGTTTTGTTTCGCCATCCTCTTTTTCAAACACAGTTCCGTCAAGAAAATCCTGACTGAACGCTGAATTTGAAATCAGGCAGATTAATAAAATAAAGACTGAACTTAAAATTGTTTTTGACATGATTACTTTGAGGTTATGTGAGGAAATAATTTTCACACATCGTTCATCTGAACGGAATTACTCTAAGAAGTCTAACAACGATAAGTGCAGAAAAGAGATTGCGCGGAATTTTTTGAAGGAGGAGAATGATCTCTGACAAAATTGAATTGCGAGAACGGAATGGCAGGCGTCAACTGATTAAAACAGGATATCAAAGGAATTTCAAACGAAAAGGGTTTTTGTTTTTCTTCCTTATTTGTAAAAGGTTCAATAGCGATTTTAAAAAGAGTGGTTTCCTCTTCGCAACATTTAATACTCAATTTTGAATCATCTTCGGATTTCTTGCAGCAGCAATTGTCCATCTCCTTCGCGTTACAACTCATTGAGGCAGTTTTTTCCATACTACAGAAATGCTCCGTGATGGTGAAGCCCACATTGGCAAACAACACTGTTGTCAACATTAATAAACCAAACAATGATTGGAGAAAAGTTTTCACTGCTTCAAAGATAGTTGCTAAACACATGTGCGTCAATGTTGGATATGTTCGGTAAGAATAATTAAGAAATTTCCTGATCAATCGATATTTGAGCAGGACTTGCTCGACTGATAGAACTTCAGTAAAAAAAAAACGATGAATGCGGGTTCAGGATATATTATCGTTCAGGCAACCGCAATGGCTTTTCTATTCAGAATTCAATAATGTTTAATGACTATGTTCATGTTCTGCATTCGTCAGCATAGACAAAAGGTAGTAAATTCCCGTAACCGTAATCTTTGCATTTGCAGCACAACAAACAAGCGGAACCGAAAAAAAGGTGATGACTTAGTTATCAGTTGCATCGATTGTACTGCTCGCTGTTGCAAATGAAGAAATTACGAGAAGTGAAAAGAGAATGATGTTTTTCATAAATGCAAGGTTATGAGTGCTGCGCTTTTATTTCATCGAATTTCAGAAGGCAAAGAATGAAATGTAGGATTATCTTCGCTGCATGAGATTGTGGATTCAAAAGATTTTGTTGCTGGTCGCTTTCAGTTTGGTGCTTGGGCATAATCTTGTTCCGCATCATCATCATACTTCTCTGTTAGCGACTTCAGCGTATCAGGAAGAAAATCATCACCATCATTTTACGGTTCATCAGCTCGATGAAGTTTTCCTATCAAAATCTTTTGAGCAAAAACAATTTTCATTTTTGGTTTGCATTGATTTGATTGTTCCAGATCCTTTTTCAGTAGCGAACAATCTAAGTATTCATGCGTGGATAATTCCGGATGAACGGGAATTTCCTCCTTCACAATTATTCCCCGATTGTTTTTCGCGCAGAGGTCCTCCTTCTGCATAAGTAGTTGCGCATTCGCGCATAGTAGTTTTCCGTTTCTCAAATCTTTAATCAAACAAAAAAATGAAACAAGCTTTTATGAGCTTGCTGGTGATACTGATCATCACAAGCTGCAAACAAGAACAAGAACATGCACATGATGAAGAGTCAGGTTTAGAAGGACTCGTTTATACTATTTACACGGACAAAACAGAATTGTTTGTGGAGTTCAAACCGCTGGTGGTTGGCGATGAGAGCCGCTTTGCCGCGCACTTCACCATTCTGGGTGAAAGTTTTTTACCGATCACCGAAGGAAGTGTGACACTCTCTTTATCCGGAAGTGCCGGCACACAATCCATTACCGCAGATGTACCCGAAGTACCCGGCATTTTCCGCTTGGGTTTGACACCGGAAAAAGCCGGAGAATACAAATTGGTGTTCGATATTAAAACTCCATCGTACACGGATCAGATCACGATTGATGCAACTGTTTATCCGGATGAAGAAGCGGCAATCGCTTCTCAGGAACCCGCAAGCGGTGGCGGAAATGAAATCTCATATCTGAAAGAACAGGCGTGGAAAATTGATTTTGCAAACTTTCCGGTGAAGCGTTTACCATTTTTCGGAGTTGTGAAAACTTCCGGCTTGGTATCGTCAGCGCCCGGTGATGAACAAACTATTTCGTCAAAAACATCGGGTGTTGTTTCACTCAATGGAAATGGAATCTATGCCGGCTCGGAAGTTAGAGCTGGACAAAATTTATTTACGATTTCAAGCAAGGGATTTACAGATGGAAATGCCAATGTGCAATTGCAGGAAGCGAAGAGCAATTATGAAAAAGCAAAAACAGATTATGAACGCAATCAGAAACTGTTTACCGATAAACTGATCACACAAAAAGATTTCGTGCAATCGAAAACAGATTTTGAAAATGCAGAAGCATTGTACAACAGCCTGTCAGGAAATTACAGTCAGGGTGGTCAAATTATTACCTCACCGCAAAGCGGATTTGTGAAATCATTATTGGTCACAGAAGGTCAGTTTGTTGAAGCAGGTCAAACGCTGGCAACCATTTCAAAAAACAAACGGCTGGTGGTGAAGGCAGAAATTTCTTCAACAGCTCTTGCAAAGGCGGGCAACATCACAACGTCAAATTTCAGAGTGAACAATGAAAAAGTTTATTCGCTCGAAGAACTGAACGGCAAAATGGTATCAGTCGGAAAATCTGCCGACAACTCGCTTTTCATTCCTGTGTTTTTTGAAATTGACAATAAGGAAGGAATTATCCCCGGAACTTTTATCGAAGTGTTTATCAAAACTGATGCAATGGAAAATGCGATTGCAATTCCTGTGAGCGCATTGATTGAAGAGCAGGGAAATTATTACGCCTATGTGCAAACAGAAGGTGAATCATTTGAAAAACGCGAATTGCTTTTGGGCAGCAATGATGGAAAACAGGTTCTTGTCTTATCTGGAATAAATGAAGGCGAACGGGTGGTAACGAAAGGAGCTTACAATATCAAGCTTTCAAGTGCATCGGGAACTATGCCCGCACATGGACACGAACATTAAAAAATCAGAAGCAACATGTTGAACAAAATAATTTACTACGCCCTGCATAATCGCTTAATGATTATTGCAGCGGCTGTTTTGCTTTTGATATTGGGAAGCTATACTGCATCGCGAATGGATGTGGATGTGTTTCCTGATTTGACGGCTCCCACTGTTGTCGTGATGACGGAATCTCACGGCATGGCTCCTGAAGAAGTAGAGAAACTCGTTTCGTTTCCGATTGAGTCTGCATTGAACGGTGCAACCGATGTGAGAAGAGTTCGTTCGTCCTCATCTGCAGGAATTTCAATTGTATGGGTCGAGTTTGAATGGGGCACGAATATTTTAGTTGCGCGTCAAATCGTAAATGAAAAAATTATTGCTGTTAAAGAAAGTCTTCCTTTTGGTGTTGGAAATCCTACGCTTGCTCCGCAGTCTTCGATCATGGGAGAAATTATGTTGATTGCGGTAACTGCAGATTCAACGGCATTGATGGATGTGCGCACGATTGCGGATTGGAATATTCGCCCACGGTTACTTTCCACATCGGGAGTTGCAAATGTGGTAGTGATTGGCGGTGAGTTCAAACAATATCAGGTTCTTGCGAATCCGCAATTGATGAAACATTACGGAGTAACGATGAGCGAATTGCTCCATGCCTGTGAAGCATCGAACGAAAATTCTTCGGGAGGATTCATCAGCGATTACGGCAATGAATATATTGTGCGTGGTATTGCGCGGACAAACGAAATTGGAGAGATCGGAAATGTGGTGGTGAAAAATATCAATGGCGTTCCTGTAAAAATTTCTGATGTTGCAGAAATCAAACGAGGAGCAGCGCCAAAAATCGGTGATGGTTCCATGCGCGGAAATCTTGCTGTCATTCTAACTATCAGCAAGCAGCCTAACACCAACACGCTGGAGCTTACTAACAGAATTGATGAGGCGCTTGCAGAAATAAAAAAAGGATTACCTGCGGATATTCAGATTCATGCTGACATTTTTCGCCAAAGCGATTTCATCAAAGCATCCGTCAACAATGTTCAGAAATCGCTGATCGAAGGTTCGATTTTCGTGATTATCATTCTATTGTTGTTTCTGATGAATTACAGGACAACACTTATTTCACTGCTCGCCATTCCGCTTTCACTTTTGGTTTCGGTGCTCGTATTAAAATGGCTGGGCTTTACAATCAACACCATGAGTTTGGGAGGAATGGCAATTGCGATAGGTGCATTGGTTGATGATGCCATCATTGATGTTGATAATGTTTTGAAACGATTAAAAGAAAATGCGCTCAGGCCGATAGAAGAAAAACGAAATTCCATCATCGTCATTTATGAAGCATCAAAAGAAATCCGCGCTTCAATTTTAAATGCAACGCTGATCATCATTGCTGCATTTATTCCTCTTTTCTTTTTATCAGGCATGGAAGGGAGAATGTTGCGACCATTGGGCGTTTCATTTATCGTTTCGCTTTTTGCATCGCTGGTTGTTGCTGTTACGCTCACCCCAGTTTTATGCAGCTACTTATTGACGAACGAAGACAAGCTGAGAAAACAAGCGAAAGGAAGCTGGGTGGTACGCAATCTCACCAGAATATATGAAGCGGCATTGCGAAAAGTGATGAAGATGAAAACTGCACTCATTGCCATTTCATTTGTGTTGTTCATCGGTTCGGTGATTGTGATGATGACCTTAGGCAGAAGTTTTTTACCTGAATTCAATGAAGGATCATTGGTGATCGGTGCGGTGAGTTTGCCCGGGATTTCGCTGGAAGAAAGCAATAAGATCGGAACGCAGATTGAAAAAGCACTGCTCACTATTCCGGAAATAAAAACAACTACGCGAAGAACAGGAAGAGCAGAACGTGATGAGCATGCACAGGGTGTGAATGCATCCGAAATTGATGCACCTTTCGAACTCGATGAACGCAGTCGTGAAGAATTTATGGAAGAAGTGAGAGAGAAAGTTCAGGGAATCACCGGGGTGAATATTACCATCGGTCAACCAATTGGTCACCGCATTGATCACATGCTTTCGGGAACGCGGGCAAATATTGCGATCAAGCTTTTCGGAACTGATCTGAACAAAATGTTTTCGATTGCAAACGAAATCAAAAGCAATATCGAAGGAATTGAAGGATTGGTGGATTTATCGGTGGAGCCGCAGATCGAAATTCCGCAGGTGCAGATAACCGGAAACCGTGAGATGCTTGCACGCTACGGAATTACAACGAAAGAATTCACCGAGTTTGTGGACGTTGCTTTTGCAGGAGAAAAAATGGGTGAAGTGTTTGAAGGTGAAAAACGGTTTAACCTCATGTTGCGGTACAATGATGAAAACCGAACTACGATTGAGAACATTCAAAACACAATGATTGATGCGGGTAATGGGGAAAAAATTCCGTTGGCATCGGTGGCAGAAATAAAATCTACCACAGGACCGAATACAGTGAACCGTGAAAATGTTGAACGTAAAATTGTCATCTCCGCAAATGTTGCAGGAAGAGATTTACGTGGAGTGGTGAACGACATTCAGGAAACGATTGCGCAGAATATTTCGCTTCCTGAAGGTTATCATATTGAGTATGGTGGTCAGTTTGAAAGCGAAGCGGCTGCATCGAAAACATTGCTGTTTACTTCGATGATTGCGTTGATCATAATTTTCCTTTTGCTTTTTTCTGAGTTCCGTGATTTGAAAATTGCCGGAATCATTCTCATTAATTTACCATTGGCGCTGATTGGCGGTGTGTTCAGCGTCTGGCTCACTTCAGGAATATTGAACATTCCCGCCATCATCGGTTTTATCACCTTGTTTGGTGTTGCCACGCGAAACGGAATTCTTCTCGTATCACATTACAAAACGCTGCAAGCGGAAGGATTGAATTTGAATGATACCATCATCAGAGGTTCTATTGACAGGCTCACGCCAATTCTGATGACCGCACTTTGTGCTGCACTCGCGCTGATTCCATTGGCATTGGCAAGCGATGAACCGGGCAATGAAATTCAAAGTCCGATGGCGAAAGTGATTTTAGGCGGACTACTCAGTTCAACGCTACTGAACATTTTCGTTATACCCGCAGTGTATTTTATCATTCAATCAAAAAGAAAAGACAATGTACAGACGATATAAAATTCTGAGCTCGATGCTGCTGATTGCAGGCAGCAGCAGCGCACAAAGCACGATGGATAATGTGCTTTCGCAAATTGCAACGAACAGCAAAACATGGAAAGCAGAACAGCAGAGGATTGTTGCTGCACAAAAGGAATTGTACACCGGAATTTCTCTGTACGACCCGAAAGTGGAGTACGATTATCTTCAGGGATTTCCTGAGTCTGCGGGAATTCAGCAGGAGTTTAATGTTTACCAACCTTTTGATTTTCCGTCTTCTTATGTCTATCGGAAAAAAGTTGCGAATCTGAAATCGTCACAAACAACTTACGAAAGTGAACTGATTCGAAAGAACATTTTGCTTGAAGCAAAACTTGTTGCCATTGAGTTGGTATATCTGAACAAACGCAGGTTCGGATTGACACAGCGATTAACGAACGCAGAAAAATTTTACACCGATTATCAAAAAAAATTTGATCTTCTGGATGCTACGGTTTTGGATTTGAACAAAGCAAAGCTTCTCAACGCGAATGTTCAAACAGATCTTACATTGGTTGAAGCAGAGATTGAAGAGCAGCTTTCAAAATTGACTGCGTTCAATGGCGGAATCGCTGTTGTTTTTAACGATACCGTTTATCCTGTTCAGCCAACTCTTGCTGAATTTGAAACGCTCGAACAAGCACTTGCGTCAAGCGATCCTGCCTTGAAATATTTTGAAACGCAAAAGGAAGTAGGTGAAGCGCAAATACAGCTGAACAAATCCCTGTGGCTGCCGAAGCTCGAAGCCGGTTATCGTTATCAGAAAATATTAGGCGAGCAATTTCATGGGGGACATATCGGTGTCACCATTCCGTTGTGGGAAAATAAAAACATAGTGCGCTATCAGAAATTGCAGACCACTTTTTATGATTTGCAAATTCAGAACTACCGCAATGAACGCTATTACGAGGTCAAACAGCTTTATGAGAAATATCAAACGCTGAAATCAAATTTCGAAGAATACAAAAACAACTTGCAATCTCTTCTGAACGTTGATCTTCTGAATAAATCATTAACAGCGGGACAAATTACCACGCTGGAATATTACTTTGAAACATCGCTTTACAATGATAGCATTGACCGCTATCTGACGTTGGAAAAAGAATATCAGACAGTGCTCGCGGAGTTGTTGAAATATGAGTTATGATTTCATGCTCCACTTGTTTCGCAATGTTTTGTTTTCGTTGCATTTTTGCGTGCCTTATTCATTCACACTTAAATCAATCCTATGAAGAAGTTATTTTTTATTCTCAGTCTCATCCTAACAGTTGCGCTAACTTCATGCGGTGGCGAAAAAAAGGATGCTAAAACCGAAGGTCAGGAAAATCATGATCATGCTGATGTGTACGCATGTCCAATGCATCCGGATGTAACCAGTGATAAGGCGGGTACTTGTTCTGAGTGCGGCATGGCTCTGGAGAAGCAGGAACACGCTCACTAAAAACAGTTTAACGCGGAGGCGCAGAATTAACACAGGTTGAACATCAATTTTTGTTTTCTGCGCTTCTGTGTTTTAAGTAACAATATATTATCAGGAATACCCGGCAGGTGTCGGGTGCACATGGATGATCATAATCCCATTTCCTCATTAATAAAATCCTTAGCGCCTTCGGGTCCGGTAAGTTGCAGCCATGATTCGGTTTTATCACCGCTGATGGAAAGAGAATAAATGAAGAAGTTGCAGCAACTGCGTTCTGTCTTGATAAACTCAAGAAGTTCATCCACCGTTTTATCGCTGCCATCGAATTTGAAAGCGTAACCATTATTGAGTTCTTTGCGATCAAGGATTTTACTCTTCAGACTTTTCAATACGGTTTCTTTTCGCTCAAGTATTTCAGCTGTGCTCAATTGACAAACGAGTTGAGTAGTTGTGTTCGTTGCAAAAATTTGTTCGGAATCATTTTGTGTATTGGCATTTTCCATAAACTGTAGCTGAATCTTCAATTCACTTTCTTAAATGTTTTCACCATCATCACTTCACAGGAAACAGACCATGCTTTCAAAATATATAGACCTGGATAAAGCTTATCTACACTGATCTCCTTCATTGGATTGAAGTGATCGTTGTAATTAACGGTGGTAACCAATGTTCCGAAAATATTGTAAATCTCAACTTTTCCGATTTGCTGATTGCTGAAATTGTGAACGTGTAACAGATCTGTCGCAGGATTGGGATAGAGCGAAACTGCACTGGTGATTTTGGTAACCTCCACATTGTTGTATTGATCGACTGCGCATGAAAACATCGCATGAATGGCGGTGTTCGCGCTATCGCTGTAAGCATAGAGAAGAAGATCCATCAATCCTTCACCAACAATTCCGTTGGGCTTATAGTGTATGATGATCGGACCGGTTTCCTGATCATCTAAATCAAACGCCATGGAATTTGTGTTTGGTCCATAACAGATCACAGGATCGCAAACCAATGTCTGCCAACCCGCAGGAAGATATTGAGTTCGTATCCAGCGAATGGAGTCGAGCATTCCAAGATCATTGGTAATCTGATTGTCAATGATAATGTCTAATTGCGAAGTGTTACCATCTGCATGAAGACTATCGAAATCCATGACAAGAGATTGTGATTTCACTGAAAACATCACAGCCATGCTGATACAAAAAGTAATGAGCGTATTTTTCATTTTTGAAATGTTTAAGTTCTGAAATAACGTTGATACAAAATTAGGTTCTTGGATGGATTACGAATTTCATCTTGATTTAATGTCATGAAAGAAATTTTTTATCAATGTCCGTGTGCTTCTTCACCGGCATTGGTAAGCATTGCCATCAAATAAAAGGCGCCATTGACTACAACCTTTGCATCGGCAGGAATTTCTTCCATCGGTGTAATTTCAGTGAAGCCACCATCACTGATTCCTTTTTTGATTTGCACACGTTGAAATGTAAATGCAACGGCTTCATCATGAGATTCTTTTTCATCTTCCTCATGCTGCTCACCTTCTTCATGTTGATGTTCTTCTCCTTCGGTGTGTTCCTCTGCTTCTTTATGACCATGTTCTTCTGCCACTGTTTCGATGAAGATGTAATCAAGTCCGCCAGTGCTGACAATTGCAGATGCCGCTACAGCCGGAACGGAACTGTTTCCGGTATTGATGCTGGCAATCACACTCATGCCTTCGATCAATCCTGATTTATCGCCCGTAATGGCAGCATGAACAGTAATGGATTTGCTCTCACCTTCGAACGCAGTACCGATAGAAAATATTTTCGCGTCATAATGTTTTCCCGGCAGGTTAGTGAGCATTACATCCACCGATTGCCCGACTTCTACTTTGCGTAAATCCTGTTCAAAGACAAACAGGTCGAGATGCAATTCAGAATTGTCAACCACGCTCATCATTTCTTCCGAAGGATCAACGGTTGAACCAATACTGATGTCAATATGCGCGACATTGCCTGATACAGGACTACGAACTGATATAACCGAAGAAAGATTTTCGGCTGTCAGCTGAGAAGGATTCATACCCAACAAATTCAATTGCTGCTTCAATGCACTGAGATTTGCTTTCAGCGAATTATAATTTGCTTCTGCCTGCTGAAAAGTTTTTAGCGCAGCAGCATTGTTTTCGGCAAGCTCTTTCTGTCTTACATATTCAGGTTCGGCAAATCCGAGTTGCGCCTGTGCATTCAAATATTCCTGCTGAAGCTTTATAAACTCAGAATTAGAAAGTGTAACCAGTATTTCTCCCTTTTGAACACGATCACCTTCCCTAACGAGAATGCTTTGAACTGTTCCACCCATGATTGCTGTAACTGCTGCTTTGTTTTGCGGTGGCACTTTGAGGTTTCCTGTTGATTTGAGTGATGCCGCAAGATTGCGATCCTCAATATTTCCTAATTGAATATCGAGTTGAGCATATTGAGATGTGTTGATTTTAACGACAGAGCCTCCTTCTTCATGATGCTCTTCTTCTTCACCTTCTCCGTGTCCTTCTTCACCCGAAGATTTACTGCCGCAGGAGGAGATAATAATTGTTAAAATCAAAACGATTAACTGAGCGAAATGAAATTTTATGATTGACGTTTTCATTATGTTTTGTTTTTTGAGATTTAGTATTTGCCTGTGAGATAATTAATGGTGATGACCGATTGATTGAGACGTAACAAGGCTTCGAGATAACCCAATCGAATATCACTAACTGTTTGCAATGCCTGTAAATATTCTACATAGCCAATATTGCCGGACAGATAACCTTGGATTGCCGTGGTATTGATTAAGTCTGCATTGGGATTTGCCTGCTGCTGATAGTAGCTGACAACAGATTGGTTTATAGAATATTGCTGCATGGTTTGCTGCAATTGCGATTGCAATTGTACCTTACCATAGTCTGCCTGCAACTGCAATGACTGCGATTGCAATTCGAAGGATTTGACTTTTGATGCGCTGTTGAAAAAAGTAAGCGGGATATTTATTCCCGCGCTGATGCCGGTGAAACGGTCGGCAGCATCGAAATAGACATCGTTTCCATCAACAGACTGAGTGCCGATGATGCTTTGATTAAAGTATCCGATCGAAAATTCAGGCAATACCTGCGCTCTCACAAGTCGCTTATTGCTTTCTGCAACAATTGCCTGCTGATACAAATTTTTTAGTGAAGGATTCGCAAGAATTGCGGAATCAGATTTAGGAGAAATCTCAACGGGATGCAGTTCAGACTCATCAATCAGAAGCTCGCCATCAAAACCAATAAACGTTTTTAATTCAGAGAAAGCGGAAGCTAATGCAGCATCGTTTCGCAGTTTGAGTTGTGTGAATTCCCCAAGCGTAACTTCTGCAGAAGTTTTTTCGAGGAGATTTGTTTCACCGGTTTCATAGCGTAAACGGGCAGCTCTGCCAAACTCAACGTAAAAACTATCCAACAAACTCAACTGCAGTTTTACACCCTGCAAATACACTATCTGATCGTACGTTAAATGAACACGATAAGCGATTTCATTTTTCGTTGCTTTTAAATTCAATTCACTGCTTTCGATTTGTGCTTTATACAATTTGTTCGAAGCAGAATAAACCGAAGGGAAGGGAATATTCTGAGTGACTTCAAAACTGTTATCGTTGGTAATGCTATTTAACTGACCATATTGAAAGATGATTTCAGTTTTCGGTAACTCAAAAACGGAGTTCTGCAATTTTTGATTTGATTGAACCAGCAATTGCTGCGATTGCAAATATTTATTGTGATCAAAAGCCATATCAAGTGCTTTGCTCAAATCAATACTTAATGGTTCGATAGTTTGAGACTGCACATTTTGTGAAAGCGATAACAACAAAATAATTGATGATGTGATAATGATTGGTTTCATTTTTTTACTTTTTCCTGAAAATAAAATGTATAAAGCCGGCAGAACGATTAGTGTTAATGCTGTTGCTGTTATCAATCCTCCAATGACAACGGTGGCGAGCGGTCTTTGAACTTCAGCACCTGCAGAACCGGAAATTGCCATGGGCAAAAATCCAAGTGATGCAACTGTTGCTGTCATCAATACGGGACGTAAACGGATTCGTGTGCCTTTTCTTACCCGCTCAACTATATCCGAAATACCTTCTTTTTCCAGTTGATTGAATGTGCTGATCAAAACAATACCATTTAAAACAGCAACACCAAATAGAGCAATGAAGCCGATGCCCGCAGAAATACTAAACGGCATGCCGCGTGCGTAGAGCGCAACAACGCCACCGATTGCGCTCATCGGAATGGCGGTATAAATCAGCAATGCCTGTTTGAATGAATGGAAAGTGAAAAAGAGCAAAACGAAAATCAAAAGCAATGCAACAGGAACCGCAATCGTTAATCGCTTTGTAGCTTCTTCAAGATTTTTGAATGTTCCTCCATAGGTGAAATAGTAGCCAGCAGGGAGTTTCACTTCTGTCGCCAGTTTAGCTTGCAATTCTTCAACAACAGATTGCACATCGCGATCGCGGACATTAAAACCAATTACAATTCTGCGCTTTGCATCTTCACGGCTTATTTGTGACGGACCCGTAACATAGTCAATGGTTGCGACCTGCTGCAGAGGAATTTGTCCGCCATTGGGAAGAGGAACATAAAGATTTCTTACATCCTCAATTTCCTTTCGGTTTTGATTGGCTAAGCGCACAACCAGATCGAACCTGCGTTCATTTTCGTAAACTTGTCCTGTTATTTCTCCTGCAAAAGCAGTTCGAACAATGCGATTCAACTCAGAAATATTCAAACCATATTGCGCTACACGGCTTCGATCATATTCAATAGTGATCTGCGGAAGTCCGGTAGTTCTTTCTGCCTGAGGTTCCGTGGCGCCTTCAACTGTTTTAATTACGGTCGCAACTTTTTGCGCATAAACTGCGAGTGAATCTATATTCTCACCAAAAATTTTTACCGCCACATCCTGTCGGACACCGGTCATCAATTCGTTGAAGCGCATTTGAATTGGCTGAGTTGCTTCAAAGAAAACTCCGGGAATAACAGACAATGCTCGCATCATTGTATCCTGTAAATCTTCGCGGTTATCCGCAGTGGTCCACTCAGATTTTTCTTTGAGTATGATCATAAGATCAGTGGCATTTGGCGGCATAGGATCTGTAGGAATCTCTGCGGCTCCTGATTTACCGATCACTTCTTTTACTTCCGGAAACCGCATCAGTATTTTCTCAACCTCTGCATTGTTTTCTATGCTTTGTGAAAGTGATGAGCCTTCCGGAAGAATAGAGTGAAAAGCAAAATCACCTTCTTCGAGTATTGGAATGAACTCTCCACCCATGCGGGTAAATAAAAAGACAGAGCCGATAAAAAGTGCAACACCAATGAATATAACGGTGAGTCTTCTTTTAATTGCAAATTCTATGAACGGACGATACCATCGCTGAAACATATCCATCATCCGGTCGCTGATGTTTCTCTTGTGTGTTGTTTTTTTCGGAAGAAGCAATGCACTCATCATCGGTATGTAGGTGAGTGAAAGAATCAACGCACCAATAATTGCAAACGAAACTACCATCGCCATCGGCTTGAACATTTTGCCTTCGATACCAATGAGTGTAAGGATCGGGATGTAAACAATAAGAATGATGACCTGCCCGAATGTTGCAGAGTTCATCATGCGCGATGATGCGGTGTAAACCTGATTGTCCATTTGCTCCTGACTAAGTTTTGCAGGAACATCCTGTTCGTGTCGGTGCATGGTAATCCGATGTAAAACGGCTTCGACAATTATCACTGCACCATCTACAATTAATCCGAAATCAATAGCACCGAGCGACATCAGGTTTCCGGTGACACCGAAAAGATTCATCATGATGATTGCAAAAAGCATGGAGAGTGGAATTACACTCGCCACAATTAATCCGGCACGCAGATTTCCAAGAAATAAAACAAGAATGAAAATGACGATAAGCGCACCTTCCAAAAGATTTTTTTCAACGGTTCCGATCGCACGCTTCACTAATGAAGTGCGATCAAGAAAAGCTTCGATCACTACTCCTTCGGGTAAAGATTCTTGTATCACCGGAATTTTTTCTTTCACCGCACTAACCACCTGTGCGCTGTTCGCACCTTTAAGCATCATCACCATTCCTCCAACCACTTCGCCTTCACCATTTCGTGTCATCGAACCATAGCGAACAGCACTGCCGAATTGTGGTGTTGCCACATCACGAATTAAAACAGGAATACCATTCTCATTCATTTTCACCACAATTTTTCCAATGTCATCCATCGAGCGAACCAAACCAACTCCACGAATAAAATAAGCGTTGGGTTGTTTTTCAATGTACGCACCTCCTGTGTTTTCATTGTTAAGTTCCAAAGCCTTGAATACTTCCGGTATGGTCACATTCATGCTTTTCAATCGCAACGGATCAACAGCAACTTCATATTGTTTGAGCATTCCTCCGAAACTGTTGACCTCCGCAACACCCGGAGTGCCGATCAATTGTCGCGCGACAATCCAATCTTGCATGGTGCGCAAATCGGATGAGGAGTACTTTTCTTCATAACCTTCCAGAGGCCGGATAACATATTGATAGATTTCTCCGAGTCCTGTGCTCACCGGTCCTAATTCAGGCTCTCCGGCTCCTTCAGGAATTTCATCTTTTGCTTCCTGCAAGCGTTGATCAACCAGTTGGCGGGCAAAGTAGATGTCCACTTTGTCTTCAAATACAACGGTGACAACAGATAATCCGAAGCGGCTGATGCTTCGCATCTCTACCATATCGGGTAATGAAGCCATCGCTTGTTCAATAGGATAGGTGACAAATTGTTCAACTTCCTGAGTGGCAAGAGTGGGCGAAAGAGTAATGATTTGTACCTGATTATTGGTGATGTCCGGTACTGCATCAATCGGAAGTTTTGTGAGTGAATAGCTTCCGTATAGTATCAACGCAATCGTAAACAGACCAATTGCGAATTTGTTTTGAATGGAAAATTGGATAATGCGATTAATCATTGATTCGAAAATTTGAAAATGAGGAAATTTGAAAAATGCCAGAATTGATTTTGCTTTTGCAAAATCAATTGGTCAAAGAAGAAAGGAGAATTAAACTAAACGAGGAGGTTGCCAGGGAGTGGCCGTATAATCAGGAATAAATGAAAGTGAAACAGGAGAAATGGATTCAACAGAAATTCGTGATGCAAGAGTCAGATGCATAGCATCTTCAATCACCGAACTGGATGAGCAACATGCGCAGGTGCAGAGGGGAGGACAAAAATCTTCATGATCGCTTTCGCTGTTTTCATGACTTGCCATTTCATGCGTTTCACCTTCCGAATGAAAATCGCAGCACGGCATCAATGATATTGCCGCGATAAGAAGACTTAAAAAGAGTGCGATGATTTTCATCGGATGCAAAACTAAGGGGTTGTGATCTTAACAGAGCGATTTAATTCGTTAAATAGCTTTAACAAAGTTTCTCAGTTAGTAGAATGATCAAAAACCGTCATTACATATGAATCGCGCGGTTTCCTGTTGCTGCAAGACATGCTTCTCTAAATGCCTCGGTATATGTTGGGTGCGCATGACTGATGCGTGCAATGTCTTCTGCAGATGCGCGAAATTCCATCGCAACAACTGCTTCTGCGATGAGGTCTGCAATGCGAGGACCTATCATGTGCACACCAAGAATTTCATCTGTCTTTTTATCAGCGAGAACTTGGATGAAACCATCGGTGTCCATCGAAGCGCGTGCGCGACCGCTTGCCTTAAATGGAAATTTGCCAATCTTGAATTCTATTCCTTGCTGTTTGAGTTGTTCTTCAGTTTGACCTACACTTGCCACTTCAGGCCATGTATAAGCAACTGATGGAATAAGATTGTAATCAATATGTGGTTTTTGTCCGGCAATTATTTCGGCAACAAACATTCCTTCATCTTCTGCTTTATGCGCAAGCATGGCACCAGCGATAACATCACCAATCGCATAAACTCCTTCCATGGCAGTTTGTAAATTCTTATCCACCGGAATTCTACCGCGATCATCTGTCTTCACTCCGATTTTTTCGAGATCAAGGTTTTCAGTGTACGGCTTTCTTCCAACAGCAACCAGACAATAATCAGCAGAAAAAGTAAATTCTTTTCCTGCAGAATCATCAGCTTTCGCATTCATTGATTTTCCTTTTGTTTCAATTGATTTCACTTTATGAGAAAGAAAAATTTCAAGTCCCTGCTTCTTAAATACTTTCTGCAATTCCTTTCCAAGTTCTTTATCCATGGAAGGGATAAGATTATCCATGAATTCAATGATCTGAACTTTTGTGCCAAGCCGCGCATATACGGATCCCATTTCAACTCCGATAATTCCACCACCGATGATCATCATGGTTGAAGGAATTTCCTTCAAACTCAAAGCTTCTGTTGAAGTGATGATTCGTTTTTTGTCAATTTTGATGAATGGAAGTGATGCAGGTTTTGATCCTGTTGCGATGATCACTTTTGAAGTTTCGATTTCCTGCCTCACCCCCGACCCCTCTCCGTTTGAGAGGGTGGAAGTTGTGATTGCGATCTTATTTTTTGTAATGAACGATCCGACACCATGATAAACATCAATCTTGTTTTTCTTCATCAGAAAACTAATACCTGAAGTATTCTCACTCACCACTTTATCCTTGCGGGAAATCATTTGCGCAAAATCCAATGATGTTGATTTCACATTGATTCCGTGTTCACTGAAATTTGTTTGGAGGTTATGGTAATGCTCTGAAGAATCGAGTAAAGCTTTCGAAGGAATGCAACCAACATTCAGACAGGTGCCGCCAAGCGTTGAATATTTTTCAATGACCGCAGTTTTAAAACCCAGTTGTGCACAGCGAATGGCAGCCACATATCCTCCGGGTCCGGAACCGATAACAACGACATCATATTTATCCATGGCAGGTAATTTCTATTATTTATAATCCAAGCATCCGTTCTACGGTATCTTTTCCGGAAATTAATTTCGCGGGATCTTCCAATAATTCTTTTATGCGTATCAGAAAAGTTACAGATTCCTTTCCGTCAATAATGCGGTGATCATAAGACAACGCAACGTACATCATCGCGCGAATCACAACCTGTCCTTGCAGCGCAACAGGGCGTTCTTCAATTTTGTGCATTCCGAGAATGGCAGATTGGGGAACATTAATAATGGGCGTTGACATCAACGAACCGAATACGCCTCCGTTAGTAATGGTAAATGTGCCGCCATTCATTTCTTCAAGCGTAAGTTTATTATCGCGTCCACGTGTTGCCAAATCCAAAACTTTTTTTTCAATTTCTTCAAATGAAAGCGATTCTGCATTTCTGATTATGGGAACCACCAGCCCACGTGGGGTGGAAACGGCAATCGAAATGTCGCAGTAGTCGTGAAAAATAATTTCTTCACCTTCAATTGTTCCATTCACAATTGGAAATTCCTGCAAGGCTTTGCAGCACGCGGTCACAAAGAACGACATGAAGCCGAGACTAACTCCGAATTTTTCCGTGAATTTGTCTTTATATTTTTTTCTGATTTCTAAAATGCTGCTCATGTCCACTTCGTTGAAAGTGGTGAGCATGGCGGTTTGGTTTTTTGCGGCAACCAAATGTTTGGCAATCGTCAAACGCAATTTCGACATTTTTTCTTTGCGCTCGTTTCGCGAAAATTTGTCCGGAGTTTTTATTTGAGTTTGTTCTGTTTTCTTTTCAGGTGCTTCATTTCCAGGAACTTTTGCGAGAAGCAGATCAGCATCCTGCTTAGTGATTCTTCCACCTTTTCCGGTGCCTTTAATTTTGGTGAAATCAATCATTTTTTCCCGTCCGATTTTAGCAGCAGCGGGTGAGGCATATCCGATGGCATACGAATCTTTTTCTTCAACGGTAGTAGTTTGTTTTGAAATTTCAGCCAAATCCACTTTTTTGATTTTTTCCTTTGGAGTGGGTGTTTCTTTTTTCTTTTCAACAGGAGCTGCGCTGGTATCAATTCTGCAAACCACATCTCCGATCTTCAGATCATAACCTTCCTTTGCCACCCGAATTATTTTTCCTGATTTTTCCGCATTCAATTCAAAAGTTGCTTTATCGGATTCCATTTCGCAGAGTTGCTGATCTCTTTCTACAAAAACACCATCTTCAACGAGCCATTTTGCCAATCTTACTTCAGTGACCGATTCACCAATAGTCGGGACTTTTATTTCAATTTCCATTTCTATCAAATATGCCCCTCTCTATTGGAGAGGGGTTGAGGTGAGGCTCAATGCTTTGTCTAAAATTTCGTTTTGTTCATTCGCATGCAGTTTTGCAAATCCTGTTGCAGGCGAGGCACTTTCATCGCGTGAAATAATTTCAATGTTTTGACCTTTCATTTGCATGTACACAAATGTTGCTGCGCCCATATTGAATGATTCTTCCTGCACCCAATAAATTTTTGCTTTAGAATATTTTGCAATAATGGTTTCCAGTTGTTTAAGCGGGAATGGATATAATTGCTCAACACGTACAATAGCTGCATCACTGTACCCGGATTTATTCCGCTGATCATTTAATTCGTAATAAATTTTTCCACTGCAAAGAATCAACTTTTTCACTTTAGCGGCATTCATCAAATCGAATTTGTCATCAATTACTTCTTTAAATTTTTCATCAGTTAGTTCGATCACATCTGAAATACATTCAGGATGACGAAGCAATGACTTCGGACTCATCACAATCAACGGTTTCCGAAATGGAAATTTCAACTGTCTGCGCAGGATATGAAAAAAATTTGCAGGTGTTGTGATGTTTGCAACAATAATATTGTTCTCCGCACAGGATTGTAAAAATCTTTCGAGTCGCGCGCTCGAGTGATCCGGACCCTGTCCTTCGTATCCATGTGGTAACAACATAACCAACCCGCTCATGCGCAACCATTTTGTTTCTGACGAAGTAATAAATTCATCAATAATTGTTTGCGCACCATTGATAAAATCACCAAACTGTGCTTCCCATATAGTGAGCGTCATAGGGTTGGCGAGAGAATAGCCGTATTCAAATCCCAAGACACCAAATTCTGAGAGCAATGAATTATAAATCCGAAATCTGCCTTGCTTTTCTGCCAGATTGTTCAGGCGATGATGTTCTCTGTTGCTGTCCTTGTCATAAATAGTTGCGTGGCGATGAGAAAATGTTCCGCGTTTTACGTCCTGACCGCTCATACGAACATCAAAGCCTTCAAGCAACAATGATCCGTACGCGATTAATTCAGACATTGCCCAGTTTATTTTTCCATGTTGAAACATTTCCCGTGTATCTGCTAAAAGTTTTTCTACTTTTTTCAACGGCTTGAATTTTTCAGGAACCATAAGCATTCCAATTATAATCCGGTCAAGATTATTTTTTTCGATTGATGTATCAGGTGAAAAATCGAAGTCAGCTGTTGTTGCTTTGCGCAAGGTTTTCCATGCCAATTCAGGCTCCTGATATTTATATGGAAGCGGATTTTCTTTCACCATGTCAAGACGATCCTGTAACATTTTCCAAAAATCCTGCTCCATTTCTTTTGCAATATTTGCATCAACGGAACCATGTTTGATTAATTGCTCAGTATAAATTTCACGCGTACTCTGATGTTTTTCAATCAGGTTATATAAATGCGGCTGGGTATATTTCGGATCATCACCTTCGTTATGTCCATGCTTGCGATAACAAACCATATCAATGAAAACATCGCGATTAAACTTTTGACGAAACTCAGCAGCAAATTCCGAGACAAATATTACCGCTTCGGGATCATCACCATTAACATGAAAAACTGGCGATTCAATCACGGAAGCAACATTGGTGGAATAATGCGAAGACCGTGCATCTTCAAAATCAGTGGTGAATCCAATCTGATTATTAATCACAAAATGAATGGTACCACCGGTATTGTATCCATCCAATTTCGACATTTGAGCTACTTCATAAACTACTCCTTGTCCGGGCAGAGCTGCATCGCCATGAATAATTACCGGTAGTATTTTATCAAAATCTTCAGCATACATCACGTCTGCTTTAGCTCTCACAAATCCTTCAACAACAGGATTTACCGCTTCAAGATGTGAAGGATTGGGAGTGAGTTTGAGATAAATTGTTTTTCCGCTGAGTGTTTGCACTTGTGAAGAAAATCCAAGATGATATTTCACATCACCATCGCCCATCGTCTTATCCTCCGGCATGATGCCTTCAAACTCACTGAAGACCTGATCATATGTTTTTCCAAGGATATTTACGAGCACATTCAGCCTGCCACGATGCGCCATACCGATCACGATTTCCTCAGCACCAAGGTCTGCAATTTTATTTATGATTGCATCCAGAGCGGGAATTGTGGTATCACCACCTTCAAGAGAGAATCGTTTTTGTCCGATGTATTTTGTATGAAGAAATTTTTCAAATACTGCGGTTTGATTCAGTTTGTAAAGAATTCTTTTTTTCTTTTCTGCGGGTAATTGTATTTCGAGTGCTTCTTTTTCAAATTTATCCCGAACCCAATAATGCACCTCTGAATCCGTGATATAAGTGTATTCGATACCGATGTGGTGGCAATATAATTTCCGAAGTTTAGCAATGATGACTTTCAGTTTTGTTTTACCAAGGCCGATTTCATGTCCTGCAAAAAATTCCTGTTCAAGATGTGAATCATTTAATCCGAATGTCTGTAAATCAAGATTAGCTTTCCTGTTTTTACGCGGGCGGATGGGATTTGTGATGGCTTCCAAATGTCCTTTGGCTCGATAAGCATGAATGAGATTCAAGACGTTAAACTCGAGTGGAGAAATTTGCTCGTTGCCATTTTCAGAAAGTGTGCTGACGGCAAAATCAAAACCTTCAAAAAATTTTTTCCATTCCGGATCAATGGATGCAGGATTCTTTTTGAATTCCTTATAAGTTGATTCGATGTAGGCAGGATGCGCGTTTGAAATAAAACTTGAAAACGATGCCATGAAAGGCTGTTGGTTTAAGAGGTTGCAAAGATCGAATAAATAGCAAATGCGGATTGAACAACTCTTCGAGCCTGTTTTATGATATAAATATTCTTAACCACTGAAGGTGTATTAAAACTGACCAGGTTCAATCGGGCTGACTTGCAGAAATAAGTTGAATGCCATTATATTTGTGCCCTCTTAAAAAAATCATTTATGGCACATCATAAGTCCTCAATCAAAAGAATACGTCAGGAAAAAAAACGCAGGGATGAAAACCGGTATCATGGAAAGACCACGCGTAACGCGATGCGTGATTTGATGAAAGAAACCGACACGGACAAATTAATCAAGTCCGTTCCTGAAGTTGTTTCTTTGATTGATAAGCTCGCAAAAAAAGGTGTGATTCACAGAAACAAGGCAGCTAATTTGAAATCGAATGTCATGCGCCATATAAAGGCGGTGAGTAAATAATCATTCAGAAAAATTCTTTGAAGGCATTCTGATCTGATCAGAATGCCTTTTTATTGGTAAAAGATGAAGACCGCAATATTAATTAGTACAGAAGTTTCTATTTTGGTCTGTCTGATTCATCATGGAAGAAAATAAAAATCTACCGATCAAATCGTGGGCTGAAGAAGATCGCCCGCGAGAAAAATTATTACTCAAGGGCAAACATGCATTAAGTAATGCGGAATTACTTGCGATTCTGATTGGCTCGGGTTCAAGAAATTTATCTGCCGTTGAATTGTGCAGGAAAATATTGAACGAAGCAGCTCAGGACGATTTGAATGATCTGGGAAAACTGTCGGTCAAGGATCTTCAAAAATTCAAAGGCATTGGAGCGGCAAAAGCAATCACCATTGTTGCGGCATTGGAGTTAGGTAGAAGGCGGCAAGGGGCTGAGATCAAAGAAAAGATTCTTATCGCTGGCAGCGCAGAAGTATTCAAAATATTTAGCCCAATGCTGATTGATCTACCGCACGAAGAATTTTGGGTGTTGCTGATGAACCGCGCAAATAAAATTATAAGCAAAGAGAAGATAAGTACGGGGGGCGTGAGTGGAACGGTGGTTGATCCAAAACTAATTTTCAGAAGAGCGCTGGAAATGTCTGCCAGTGGAATCATTCTGTGTCATAATCATCCATCAGGAAATCCAAAACCAAGTCAGGCGGATATTGATCTCACAAAAAAATTAAAGAGAGGCGGAGAGGAATTGGAAATTTCTGTTCTCGATCACATCATCATTGCAGAGAATAAATTTTTCAGTTTTGCAGATGAAGGCATGATGTAACGTAACGAATTACGAATCCTTACGAATTTACGAATGAGAAAAATGGAAGTAATGAGTTGATAAGAATCAGCGAATCATAAAAAGATAAAAAGAAGGCTGCCCGAAAGAGCAGCCTTCTCAAATTATGATCGCGAATGAACTAGTTCTTCACGATTGTTTTTGCCATCATACCATCTTCAGCAACAACATTAATGTTGTAAGTGCCGGCAGGAAGATTTGCAACGTCTACTGCTATAGTGCTTGATCCTTCTGATAACTGACCTTCATTGTAAACTGCGATAACTTTTCCGAGAATATCAGTAACCATAACAGTTACATCGGATGATTTATCAAGGTTCAAAGAGATGCTGACGTTATTAGTTGCAGGATTAGGATAAACATTCATTGTGCCGATGGATTTAACAGGAAATACAATGCCTGTGTTTCCTCCAACGGTCATTTGAGCGGCATTGAGAATTTGATCAGAACCATTGTCAATTAACAAAATGATTGCTTTCATCTCATTCTCATCGAATCCTGCAGGGATAGTATAATTGAAACTGTAATTATACGTTTGACCAGCGGTCATCGAACCTGGCAAACTACCAGACTGACCTGAAAATCCGCCAAGGATTGTGCGCGCAACAAATTCATACACCATTTGCGCAGCAGGGACCGAACTAGGCAGACTTTCATACCCACCCATTGGGCCGTTTCCGCCTCCAGCATAATAGTTAGTTTGGTTATATCCGGCATCTGTGCCGGTAACGCCATTTTCAGTGAATACACAAGCGAATCTGTAATCACCATTGAGATCAACAGCTAATTCTGCCGAAGCACTTACTACTGCTTCGCGTGTTCCGGAATTGAAAGTAGAACTTCCGCTGATTTCAGCAAATCCGAAATCGTCTTTATGAGCAGCATAGTAAGTTTCCATTGCACTTGGATCAACAATCATTTTGCGATCTGACAATACACTCGGATAGCCCGAAAAACCTGGGAAACTACCAACACCGCCATCATAAGTAGCATCAGTCATTGGGTCGCCATTATGAACGGCAATCAAGCATGCATCAGGATGGCTAGTAGCCATTAAGTCCATATTAACTGAACCTCGTGGGCACCATCCGCACCATGTGCCTGTTGCTTCTTCGAAAACCACATTATGAACTGGCACAAAAGCAACACCTACGATTGTTGTACTGATCATGTCATCAGAATTGTCTGCATCACCTACAAGTGTAATCCAAACATCAATATTATGATTACCTGTTGAAGGAACAATGAAACCGGAGTTATGTGTGAAATTGTAAGAACCGAAAGAAGCGAGATTTAAACCTGTAAGGTTATCAGTGTAGGTATTTGTTCCATCACTGTATTCAACAGTAATTGCATTGATCGTGCTTGCACCAGAATTCATGATGGTTCCGCTGATGTCAACAGATGTTCCAACTCCACCATAAGCAGAAGGTGTTCCTGCCACAGGAGCAACACTACTTAAAGTTGCAGATGTAGAAGGTAATCCGAATACACTTACGTTATCCAACATCCAACCGTATAACCAATCGCCACCATCATTATATTCAAACGCGAGCATAACAGAAGCCTGACTACCAATGGGAGAAAGATCAACAAAACGAGTTTCCCAGTCGCCAGTATTTGCAGCAACATCATTTAACAAAATCCAGTTTGAGCCTCCATCAATAGAATAAAGCACGTTCGCGCTTTCAGTAATTCCGTTGTACGTGAGATCATAATAGTAATTGTCAAATTTGAGAAATGGACTCGAAACACCTACTAAGCTAAAAGTAGATGTCATAAGTATATCCGCGTTCTTAAGACAGTTACAAGCATCATCGTTGGTTCCGATGAAATTTGTGTGATCTGAAATTGGAAAATTTGCACTGGCCAACGAGGCAGCATCACCAGCATTCCAGCCGCCATCTGTGGCGTTGGTTGTTTGTGTCCATCCTGCAGGCATACCAGATTCAAAATCAGCAGAGAATACAACTTGTGCATGTACACTCAAAAAACTGAGTGCCATAACACATAAAGTAAAAAGAAATTTCTTCATCATCGTAAAATTTTTGGTTAGTAAAAGAGTTTTTTTGAAATCGGAATAACAAACTTAAAAAAAATTATTCGATTAAACCAGACTGATTCCGGAATAAATCGATTAATGTGGGTTTTGTGTGGAATAACGAATTGGTAAAGTCTATGAACAGAAAATCATTTGGTCATGAAATATTATTTATTTTGGATTCCTAAATCAAAAACCAATACCTATGAAAAAGAGTTTTTTACTTCTAATCATTTCGATAACTGTTGTAAGTTTTTCCGCTCATGCGCAAACAGCAGCCAAGAAATATGTTTTGTTTGAACATTTTACTCAAGCGAGTTGCGGTCCATGCGCTGCACAAAACCCGGCATTTCAGGATAATATCATGGCAAAAAATGAAGGCAATATGCATCATATTGCTTATCACACTTCCTGGCCAGGTGTTGATGAAATGTATGATCATAACCCGACTGAAAGTGATGCACGAGTTGCGTATTACAACGTCACCGGTGTACCTGATATGTATAATGATGGAGCTACAGTAGGAAGCCCGGCCAATGTCACTCAACAAATGGTTGATGATGCGTTGGCTGCCGGAAGTCCGATTGCCATTTACGTTTCAGAAGTTGACAATGGCGCAACGCGTGACGTGACCGTTGATATACCAACAGTGGGCACATCTCCTGCAGGAAATCTCGTATTAAGAGTTGCAATCGTTGAGCATTGGATTAATTATGCGAATCCTCCAGGATCAAATGGCGAAACTGATTTTCCGAATGTGTTTCGTAAAATGCTGACTCCAATGGCGGGTGTAACATACACAGCTGCCGCACAAGGAAGTTCTGTGACATTTAATTATACATACACGGAAGATGGAGTTTGGGATGCGACAGAGATTTATGTAATTGCGTGGGTGCAAAATGAAACAAATATGACGGTACTAAATTCAGGGTCAAGCATTGATCCGCATGCTTCGCTGTCACCTAACGGACCAACCTTTGTTGAAGGTGCTAATGGCACAGGTTCTTCGTTTAATGGTTCAGCTGAAATGGTTCTCGGTGGTTCTGAGAATTTCGACATCACTTTAACGAATGACGCGCCCGGAGATTGGAACAGTTCATTTACAGTTGCTGGAAATACTTACACGTCAACGGCAAATATTTCTGTCACCAATGGCTCACCTGAAAATATTGTTATAAACGCAACTCCCGGAGCTACTCCCGCTTTTTCAACTTACACGCTCACGATTACCTCAACCGATAATCCGCAGACGATGTCGCAATCTTTAACTTTTAAACTTATTTCCGGAATTACTGACCTTGTAGTTAATAATGCATCTGCATATTCTGATGGAGTTGTCTATCCATGGAATGATCTTTACAACAATGGTTTGGATTATGCAAACAATACGAAGCATGACGAAATGATGATTTCTGATTTTATGGATGGATTTGATCAGAGCGCTTTTGGCGGAGTATATAATGTGTATTGGAATGTGGGATGGTCTTTTCCTGCATTAACTCCCGAAGTTTCTGTTTCGCTTAAATCATTTTTGGATAATGGCGGAAATCTTTTGCTTGCCGGTCAGGATATCGGATGGGCGGCTTATGATAACACAATTCCTTATGGCAATGCAGATGCACAATCTTTTTTTACTGACTATATGGAAGTGCAATTTGCAAATGACGGAGGTCCGGCTAACAATTCTTATATCGCTGTTGCAGGTGATTCTATTTTTGGAAATGTAACCACAAGCACGATCAGCGATGTGTATTCACCCGGCAACAGTTATTTATTTGCAGATGAGTTAACTCCAGTCGGAAGCAATGTAATCCCTATTTTCAATTATACCGGTGGTGTAAAAATCGGTGGAATCAGAATTGAAATGAACGGATATAAACTCGTATATCTTGGTGCAGGTCTTGAGCATTTGAATGGTGCCGTAGCAGATGAAATCATGAAACTCAGTCATGACTGGTTTTACAGCAGCATCTCTTCCTCGCAATTTGATCTTGCAATGAACAATTTGATGCTCGGACAAAATTTCCCAAACCCGGCATCAACCACTACAACAATTTTATTTGACAATCTGAATCTGGATGTTCAATTTGTGGTGACTAATATGCTCGGTCAAAAAGTTTTTGAACAAAATATTTCAGCAGGAACTGAATTCATCCGACTGGATGTTTCAAACTTTGAAAACGGAATTTATCAGTATTCAATTTTGAATAACAACCAATTAATGAAGTCTGATAAAATTGAAGTCATTCATTAAACATTAATCATTCATTGAAATGAAAAAAATAGTTCTTGGTATTTGTTTGTCAGCGTTTGCTGTGTTTTTTGCACAGGCGCAGAGTTTGGTGATGGAATGGGACACCATGCATGCGGATGGTTACAATTCTCAAGCTGACATTGTCATTGACAATGAAATCACGAGCAATCTGGGCATGACTGATTCCATTCGCTGGATCAGGATTGTGAATGATTTGCCTGCCAATTGGCAGACATTGGTTTGCGATCCGGTTACTTGTTATGGCCCGAATACAGATACCGAGGCATTTGATTTGGACGATAACGAATCCGGTCCGATCATCATTCATTTCAAGCCACATGGATATGTGGGATGCGGTACACTCGTGCTGCGCATTTTCAGTTATTCCGACAGTGCTACTACCTCCATTGATGTGGTGTTCACATGCTGTGTTACTCAGGCGGTGGGCGTTGAAACGTTGAATTATACCTATTCAATTGAGCTTTATCCGAATCCTGCCAGCGATGTTTTGAATCTGCAGAATGCAACTTCAAAATCATTGGCTAAAGTGGAGATTTATAATATGCTGGGTTCGCTGATCAACACCGTTCGGTTTGAAAAAACAAAGGAGATCAACCGTCAGGTGGATGTCAGCAATCTTCATCAGGGGTTGTACATCATCAAAGCATTTACTGCGGATGATGAAGTCATCGTTTCAAAAACATTTAAGAAAGCGGAGTGATGAATTGAATAAAAAAAACGAAGGGCATCTTCTTATCGAGGATGCCCTTTTTATTTTTCGGGATGCGAAGAATTATTTCGCGCTCAGTTCTTTCAGTTTTTCTTCCATCACATATTCATCGCCTTCTACGTAAGCCGCGTGTTTGTCAACAATGACACCCGACAGATCAGTGATGATGCTGAACGGAATGGTTTGAAAATTCAGATAGCGTTTCAAATCCTGGTTGGTGTCAAAAAGCAACTGATATTCCCATCCTTGTCCATCGGCATAGGCTTTTGCTTTGGCCACATTGCGCGAATCATCAATGGAAACGGCTACGATCTCCACGTTGTAATCCGTTATCCATTGCTCATAGATTTCATGAATATTGTTCAGTTCTTTTTTGCAGGGCACGCACCACGTGGCCCAAAAACAAAAGATTGTGATCTTGTTATCAGCCGCATAAGTGGAGATATTTATTTTGCCGCCATCAGCCGTAGAGAGTTCAACATCAGGCAACGTTTGATCGCCCGCACCCTGCGCAAATGTTTCAGGCAGGTGAGCTGAAGTAATCAGCGCAATGGAAATCAGCAATTTTTTCATCGTTTTCATTTTGTCTTTGGTTTTTGACCGGTAAAAGGAGATTCAATCATTATGCCAATCGATGATGCCAAAGTAAGAAACATGTTTGCAGATTTCAATGCTTGGGTTAAAATGGGATGTGGAAAGATTGGATGTGTGACGAAAAAACCCCGCTCCGGTTACGGTGGCGGGGTTTGTTTTTTGCTCTGCGGTTTGTCGGTGACAAGAGGCTGACCGAGAACTCACTGTTCGAGGTTAGTAAATAAAAATCTATTCCTCTTCATGGGCTAATAGATTTGCTTCATGAGCAAAT
>Ga0247727_10000955_pt1 | contig 70375 bp, 57 predicted proteins | sample WisWelCaveWW1625_FD_202498 | JGI IMG/M metagenome (GOLD analysis project Ga0247727, IMG submission 202498) | Biofilm microbial communities from Wishing Well Cave, Virginia, United States - WW16-25 | ecosystem: Environmental > Aquatic > Deep subsurface > Groundwater > Cave microbial mat | place... | reverse complement strand
CGCGTGTTGGAGAAGGTAGGGAGATGTGGAGCCTGAGAGTTTGTTCATATTTGCGTAATGACTTGATTATAGCGTAGAGGAAAGATACCATGCCGATCCGACATCAAAATCAGTGAAACCGTAAGAGGTTATCTCGGCTATATTTATCTGGAGGATTCCATGACCGATTCAAAAGTCACAGTGTATGGCGCGTATTGGTGCCCGGATTGCCGCCGCGCCAAAAAATTTCTTGGCGAAAATTTCATCCCCTACAAGTGGATTGACATCGAGCAGGACAAAGCCGCCGAGGAATACGTGTTACAGCGCAACGACGGCAAACGCATCATCCCGACGATTGTGTTCGAGGACGATTCGTTTTTGGTCGAACCCTCGAACGCGGAGCTGGCACGAAAACTCGGGTTGAAGACCGAAGCGTCGAAAACCTACTACGACCTGATCATCATCGGCGGCGGACCTGCTGGTCTGACAGCCGCCATCTACGCCTCGCGCGAAGGCGCAGATGTGCTTCTCGTCGAACGCTCCGGGCTCGGCGGACAGGCTGGCATCACGGTGGGACTCGACAACTTCCCCGGCTTCCCGGAGGGGATCAGTGGGCAGGAGTTTTCAGACCGTGTGACCCAGCAGGCGCGGCGCTTCGGCGTGGAAATGTTGCAGGCGGTGGATGTGGAGCGACTCGAAATGGAGGAGGGCTATCACGAAGTCTACACGTCAGACGGCAAACATTATCACTCGCTGGCGGTCTTGATCGCGGCAGGCGCGTCATATCGGAGGTTGGAGGTGCCCGGCGAGGACGATTACATCGGCGCGGGAATCCACTTCTGCGCGACGTGCGACGGTCCGTTTTACAAAGGCTCGCAGGAAATCGTCGTGGTCGGCGGCGGCAATTCGGCGGTGGAGGAGGGCTTGCACCTGACCAACTTCACCGAAAAAGTGACTCTCCTCGTTCGCGGCGACAAACTTACCGCGAGTCAAATTGCCATTGATAAAGTCAACGAGCCGACCTCGCGCGTGGAGGTGAAATACAACGTGATCGTGGATGCCTTTGAAGGAAAAGATTCGAAATTGAAGAAGATCAAATATCACTTCAACGACAGCGAGAGGATCGAGGAAGTTCATCCCGCCGCGGCATTCGTTTTCATCGGTCAGACGCCGAACACGGGCTTCCTGAAAGATTACGTCGAGATGGATAAATATGGATTCATGTTGACGGGTCACGATCTGACACACGATGAACATGCCGAACATAAGCCGCTTCCGTTCGAGACGAACGTGCCGGGTATCTTTGCCGCGGGCGATGCGCGGCATGGAAGCACCAAGCAGGTCGCTTCGGCGGTGGGCGAAGGCGCCGCGGCTTCGATTTCGATTCGAGAGTTTTTGAGGAGCAAATAAATTATTGTAGGGGCGAGTCTAAGACTCGCCCCTACAATAATAATTCAACCTCCCGCCATTTACGCACCGAATTGACCAGAAAAATTTTCGAGCATGCCTCAAGTTCTTCCATGCGGATAATTCTCTCTTGTATCTGACCCGTCTCAAGCAAATGTGCGCGAAAAGTGCCGGGCAGTAACCCGCATGAGATGGGCGGGGTGAATAATTCCCCGTTCATCTCAACGACCAGGTTGCCGATGGTGAACTCGGTGAGTTCGTTGTGTTCGTTGTAAAGGAGGACGTCGTCGTAGTCACCGTGTCCCGCAGAGCGCATGGCATTATCGTACACAGCGCGGTGGGTGGTTTTGTGAAAGAGAAAAACGTCATTTGAGTTAACAGGTTGTCTAGCGAGGCAAACCCGGAACATCCCAGCCGCCGAGGACGGCGGCTGGAGCTCGGGAGGTTGAAAAGGTTTGGCTTCATAGTTTAGGTTGCCGTTTTTATCAAGTAGCAATCTCACTCGTTGCGGGGAATTGAATTGGGAGGAGATTTTATTTAGGTATGTTTCGATGATTTCTTTTGGAAGTGGTGGTTTCGATACATCCTTCGTCTCCGCTTCGCTCCGCTCAGGACTACTCAACCACCGGTATTCATCTGAAATTGGAAACCCAAAATACTCCGCCGAATCCAACATCCGAGCGATGTGTTTTTCGCGCAGGAAAAATCCTTCCTCGGGGGTCCACAGCATGGTTTCGAGCAGGGAGAATCCCGAAGGGGGCAGAGACTCGGTCAGCACGCGCGCTTTGAGTAATGCCTCCTCATATTCGTCCGCGCTGGTCGAATCCCAGACGATGCCGCCGCCGACGCCATATTCTGCATTTTGATTATCGCGGTCAATCAGCGCGGTGCGGATGGCGACGTTGAATTTCGCTTTGCGGTTCGGCGCGGCATAGCCAATGCTTGCGGTGTAAATTTTTCTCGGCGTGGTTTCCAACTCTGAAATAATCCGCATCGTGCTGACCTTCGGCGCGCCGGTAATGGACGCGCAGGGAAACAGCGCAGTGAATATTTTTACGAGTGAAACATCCGTCCATGCTTCGACGGTAGAGGTCATTTGCCAGAGGGTGGGATATTTCTCCACGGTGAATAACTCAGGGACGCGCACACTCCCGATCTTTGCGATGCGACCCAAGTCGTTGCGGATCATATCCACGATCATGACATTCTCCGCACGGTTCTTTTCCGAGTCTTTCAGCCATTCCGCCTGCTCCACATCCTCCGCTGTTGTGCGCCCTCGACGAGTCGTCCCTTTCATTGGGCGGCAAGTGATTGTCTCGCCGTCGAGTTGGAAGAATAATTCGGGTGAAGCAGATGCAATGACGAATCTTCCAGTGTCAATGTAAGCGGCGTGGTTGTTTTGAGTCTGTGCGAGGTGGCGGAAGAAATTCCAGGGATCAACGTTGAACTCTGTTTGCAGTCGCATTGTGTAATTGACTTGATACGTCCGCCCTTCGGCGATGTAATGTTTGATCTGCTCAATCGCAGAGTTGTACGTGGCGCGGTCAAGGGTGGGAAGCCAGGATAGTGTCGCTTTTGGCGAATCAGGCTCGGGCAGAGAAATGACGCGAGGTTCGGGGTAGAGTCCAAACCAAAGGAGGGGAAAGTCAACTTCACTGTGGGTACGATGCGCCGCGTCGAATGCGGGCGCGGCTTCGTAACTGAGGAATCCCGCCGCGTGCCATTTGTTCTCATTGATCAAGTCCTCGATTTCCCGTACTGCGGGCAAAACATCCTGTAGTCGTTCGGCGACGATCACGCGACGCGGGTTGGTGAAGTACAGCCACGCGTTACCTTCTTTCAGGATGACTTCGTTGGTGTTGACCATATTATCAATTGTACTCGTTGAGGTTTTCACGATGACGATGATAGAATGTAGGGAAATACATAAGGAGAAAATTATGAAACACAAACGCATATTACTTGCAATGACGGTATTGATTCTCGCTTCACTTGCCTGCCAGACTCTGCTGGGTGGAGGGAACGATGCGCCAGCCCCGGTTGATTCGGGTGATGCGAATCCGCCAGAGTCTCCACAAGATAGCGGCTCGAGCGGCGGGGGTGAAGAGACATCTGCGTCGGGGTTCCCGATCACCGACGATGCCTTCAACGTTATTGATATCGGCGATGGGAGCGTTTTGTTTTATACCAAGATGCCGCAGAAAGACGTGCTGGCATTCTACCGTGATGTGTACACATCGCAGGGATACACCGAACGCGCCATACTCACCACAACCTCGGACGGAGTCTTCAGCATCGTCTTCGATGGCGACCCAAGCGGCAAGGCGGTTGTCATTCAGAGCGTTGACCTTGGGGACGGGAGCAGTACGGTTGCGATCCGCCTGGAAGATGTGTAGCCGAAGCTGATTTACGATAGCCATCGTCTGTTTTGGCGATGGCTACTTTCATTTTCATGACTTCAAGAAAATATTTTCGCTGGTTTCCCGCTGTGGTGGTGATGGGGGTCATCTTTTGGTTTTCATCCCAGCCTTCGAATGAATTGCCAAACTTTGGCTTGGCAGATTTTGTCGTCAAAAAATCTGGCCACGTGATCGAGTATGCAATCTTGACGGCATGTTATTGGTTTGGGTTCGGCTTTCAAAATGACAGGAGCTGGCTGGCGTGGCTGTTTGCTGTCATCTATGCCGCGACAGATGAGTTCCATCAATCGTTTGTGCCGGGGAGAATCCCCTCGATTTGGGACATAGTGATTTTTGATAATCTCGGGGTAATGTTCGGCTTGTGGTTTGCAAAAAGAATCCTGAAACAAAAACGACCAGCCCATCTCAGCTGATCGCTACTTGCTAACGGCTAAACGCTAAACTACTCGAACTCGATCTCCAACTCCTCGTCGTCCTTCCAATCTTCCATGCGGTTGATCTCGATGTCGCTGAACAGGCTTTCCTGATTCACCTGCACGCGGTAGCGTTTGATCAACTCGAGCATTGCCAGAAATGTGACGACGATCTCGATGCGTGACGCGCCGCTGTCAACCAATGAGCGGAAGGTGGTGCGTTGCACGTCGCGCATGATCTTCGAGATCAGGTCAATCTTTTCACGGATGGTGACGCGCGGCGGGGCTATCACCGAGGCGAGCGGTTTCTTATCCGCTTCACGGGCAAATGCCGTCTCCGCCGCCGCGATCAGTTTTTCGAGCGTGAGATTCGACAAATCCAATTTTGGCTCGACCTTTGGCGGGGGAGCCACGCGCAGGAACGTCCGCAGGTTTGCATCCTGCCGGATGTGCAACCAGCCGCCAATCTCTTTGAAGCGTTTGTATAACTTCAACTGGTCAACCAGCGACGAGCCTGGGTCCTCCTCGCCGTGTTCGCGCGCAGGCGGCCTCGGCAACAACGCCTCCGATTTGATCTGCAACAACTTTGCGGCGATCACCAGGAACGCAGAGATCTCATCTGCGTTGAGTTGCTCCATGCTGTTGATGTGCGTGAGATACTGGTCGGTGACCGACGCCAGCGAAACGGTGGTGATGTCCAATTCGGCGCGTTCGATCAGACCGAGCAAAAGATCAAGCGGTCCTTCGTATACGGGTGTTTGGACGTTGTAGTTCAACTGGCGTCCGAGCAGGTTATCCATGGGTCGAAATTATATACTATAATCTTTCCATGCCAAATAAGTTGACGCATCTCGATGAACAAGGCAATGCGAAGATGGTGGATGTGAGTCACAAGCCCGATACCGAACGGATCGCCATCGCGCGCGGCGAAGTGCACATGAAAAAAGAGACGGTGGATTTGATCCGCGCGGGACAGATCAAAAAAGGGAATGTGCTCACCGTCGCGCAGATTGCCGGCATCACCGCTTCAAAACGAACCTCGGACCTGATTCCCCTTTGTCATCCGCTTCCACTCTCGAAAGTTGACGTGGACCTCGCCCTCGACGAATCCCTGCCGGGCGTGGTCATCACCGCCACCGTCAAAGTGACCGGCAAAACGGGCGTCGAAATGGAGGCATTGACCGCCGTCTCGGTCGCCGCGCTGACCGTCTACGATATGGCGAAAGCCGCGGAGAAAACAATGAAGATTCAAAATATTCGCCTGATCGAGAAGCATGGCGGGCAGAGCGGGGACGTGGTGAATGAATAAAATCAAGTTGTTGTTTTTTGCCACCATTCGCCAGCGCGCCGGAACGAAGACGCTCGAGTTGGATATTCCGACGGACATGACCATTCAGGGATTGAAGAATAAACTGGCGACAGATATTCCCAACCTGAAAGAATCCATGAGGTCTGTATTGATCACGATCAACCGCGAATACGCGTTTGACGAGGCGATTGTCCCACCGAATGCGGAGATCGGAATGTTTCCGCCGGTCAGCGGAGGTTGATATCATGGAATTTCCGACAATCTTTTCTGTCACCGAAAATGAAATTGACTTGAACGACCTGCTTGCGAAGATCACATTGCCGTCCACAGGCGCGGCGGCGATTTTTACCGGCATGGTGCGGGGGGAAACGTCGCGGGGCGATGCCCATGAAACGGAATACTTGGAGTATGAAGCGTACATCCCGATGGCGGAAGCGAAGATGAAGCAGGTGGCGGAGGAAATACGCGTGAAGTGGAACGCGGTCGAGGGGATTGCCATCGTGCAACGCATCGGCAAACTATTCCCAAAGACGCCGACAGTGTTGATCGCCTGCACTGCCGCGCACCGCGATACCGGAGTCTTTGAAGCCGCGCGCTATGGCATTGACCGCCTGAAGGAAATTGTGCCAATCTGGAAAAAGGAAGTCAGCCCGAGCGGTGAGTTTTGGGTGGAGGGCGAGTACATCCCGAAGGCGGGCGAGTGACGAGGATGAGAAAAGCCGTCCAGGCTGAGGCGGGTGTTAATTGTGGGTGAAGCGGGTTTGTCATCCAGCCCGTGACGCGGATACGAATCCAGTGTTGATACGTGTGAAGGATCAAATTTGAGAATGTGAGGCGTGAATGGAAAAAGTTGTGATTACCGGCATGGGTACGGTAAACCCGCTGGGGCTGAGTGTGGAAGATGCTTGGGGTAACTTGATCAACGGCGTATCGGGTGTTGCGCCGATCACGCTGTTTGACCCCACACCGCTGAATGTCCACTTCGCGGCGGAAGTGAAGAATTTCAAACCCGAAAATTTCATGGATGCAAAAGAGGCGCGCCGGCGCGACCGCTTTGAGCAATTGGCGGCGGCGGCGGCGAAGATGGCGCTGCAAGATTCAGAGCTTGAAGTCAATGAGAAAAATGCCGGGCGAATCGGGGTGATTGTATCGTCGGCGATTGGCGGGATCGCCTCGCTCGAAGAGGCAGTGATTACCAATCAAACCGAAGGACCGCGGCGCGTGAGTCCGTTTTTGATTCCGATGTTGATGCCAAACGGCGCGTCGGGAATGATCGCGATTGACCTTGGGATCAAGGGTCCGTGCTTTTCTGTCGCTTCTGCGTGCGCCTCCGGTTCGGACGGCCTTGGAACCGCGTTGATGATGTTGAGAACCGGAATGATTGACGCGGCGTTGGCAGGCGCGGCTGAATCAACGGTGTGTTCAGTGGCGGTCGCGGCCTTTGATCGTGTGGGTGCGATGTCTCGCCGCAATGACAATATTGCGATGACTCCCCAGCCCTTCGATAAGAATCGTGACGGCTTGGTGATGGGTGAAGGCGCGGCGGTTCTCATGCTTGAACGCGAGTCTCACGCCAAAGCGAGAGGCGCGAATATTCTGGCAGAGTTAGCCGGTTACGGCGCAACCGCGGACGCCTATCACGTGACCGCGCCGCAGGAGACCGGTGTGGGCGGAGCCGCCGCCATGGTGATGGCAATTGAATCAGCGCAGGCAAATGTAGGGGATGTGGGCTACATCAACGCGCACGGAACCGGGACTCATTTGAACGACCAATCGGAGACGCGGGCGGTCAAAGCCGCGTTTGGAGAGTTGGCATATAAAACTCCGATCTCCTCCACCAAGTCTATGACCGGGCACATGATGGGCGCGACCGGCGCGTTGGAGGCGATCTTCTGCGTAAAAGCAGTGCGCGAGGGAATCCTGCCACCGACCATTCACTACGAAACGCCCGACCCTGAATGTGACTTGGATTACATCCCGAATAAGGCGCGGGAGAAGAAAATCAATCTTGCGATTAGTAACGCCTTTGGCTTTGGCGGGCACAACGCGGTACTGGCGATACGGAGGTATTCGTAAGTTATTGGAAAAAATTAACCGCCAAGAAAAACGATCTGCCCTTGCGCTCTCGGCGATCTTCGCGGTGAATAATTCGGCTTGTAGGTTGTGAAAATGCGTGCTATAATCCGCCGTCGCTCAAAAAGTGAACACTTCAAAACGCAAGGAAGAAAGTCGAAATGTCAAACATCATGAAGGCTCTCGAAGCCAAGAAAAACGATAATGTGCCCGCCATGCAGGCGGGAGATACCGTTAACGTGCATGTGAAGATCAAGGAAGGCGACCGCGAGCGCATTCAGGAATTCAAAGGCACGGTCATCCGCTTCCGCAAGGGCGGGACGGAAGAATCCATCACTGTGCGCCGCGTGGCGTCGAACGGTGTGGGCGTGGAGCGGACGTTCCTGCTCCGCTCACCGCGCGTGGATAAGGTCGTGGTCGAACGTCACAATCAGGTCCGCCGGGCGCAGTTGTATTTTATGCGCGGGCGTACGGGCAAATCTGCCCGCCTCAAGCAGAAGTTCGATAACTAAACAACGTCCCGAAGGCTTCAAACCTTCGGGACGTTTTCATTTACAATAGGGGGCATGAAACCGCTCATCGGCATCACCACTCATTTATCCAAAAACGAATTCGGGCAGACTCATATGGTTCTTCAGCAGGCATACGCGAACGCGATTCATCAGGCAGGCGGCGTACCTGTGTTGATTCCGTCCCTGATCGCGGACGATGGCTGGGATGCGCTGTACGCGCGCCTCGATGGGATTCTCCTCTCCGGCGGCGGCGACATTGCCCTCGACCATTTTCCCGGTGAAGCGCATCCCCGCATTGCGGACGTGGAGCCGGAGCGTGACGCCATCGAATTGAAGTTGGCGCGTGCCGTGGTGGACGACGGTAAACCGTTCCTCGGTATCTGCCGCGGATGCCAGGTGGTCAACGTCGCGCTCGGCGGGACGCTATATACGCACCTGCTGGATCAACTCCCCAATTCGCTCGATCATTCGTACCCCGGTAACATGCGGCACGTTTTAGTTCATCAGGTGAAGATCGAGGAAGGCACGCGCTTCGCGGATGTGCTTGGTGAACCGATCGTCAAAGTCAACAGCCATCACCATCAGGGACTCAAAGACATCGCCCCCGCGCTTCGCGTCGCAGGACACGCGCCGGACGGGTTGGTGGAAGCGATTGAGTTACCCGATCATCCGTTTGGACTCGCCGTACAATGGCACCCCGAATGGCTGACGGACCAAGAACCGACAAGGAATTTGTTCAGGAAGTTTGTCGAGGCGGCGAGTTAGAAAGGGTGAACTGTGCTCTTTGCAGACTCGCCTTATATCAACCGCTTTACGCCAAAATAAAAGGCTCCGAGAATTTCTCGGAGCCTTTTATTTTACTTATCGCCCTCGTACAAATACCCCGTCCCTCTCACGCTGACGATGCGATCGGAAAGTGAGGGGAAGGATTCGATTTTGTGCCGCAACCGGCTCACCAGCGGACGCAGAATTTCGGGGGCTTCGCGCTGGGAGGTGTCGTAGCCCTGCACGAGCAGGACCAGTTCGCGGTGCGAGTAGACGCGCCCGGGGTTTTCGATCAGCACACGGAGCAGGCGTCCCTCCGCGGGGGTGAGGTGAATCACGTTGTCCTTTTTGCGGATCAGGCGGCGCGCGAGGTTAATGTACGTCCCATCCTTCAACGTAAATTCAGCATTGCCCTCGTCCACTTCGGTGGAGGCGTTTCCGCCGCGTGCTTTCAACCGTGCATCACGCCGTGCGAGTCCTTTCTTCACACTGTTGATGACCTGCGTGGGGGAGGCAGGCTTGAGCAAATAATCGTGGATGCGCAACCGCAACGCCTGGATCGCCGACTCGGTCGTGGCGAACGCGGTAAGCAATACGATCTCTGTCTCAGGGGAAATCTGGTTCACCACCTGCACCACTTCCAACCCGTCCATGCCGGGCATGCGCAGGTCAACGATCATCAGTTCGACCGGGTGCGTGCGCACATATTCGATTGCCGCCTGCCCGTTCGGCACCGCGTTGACCGCGAACCCCTCGAGCCGCAGGATGTCGCTCATGGATTGCCGGGCGACGGGTTCGTCATCCACGACCAAAATGTTCGATTTCATGGTTTGCTCCCTTGCAGAGATTTATTCGTCATTGCAACAATGACCGATTGATTTCTATTGACCATCGCCCGGCGGCAAAAACAAGCGGAAACACACGCCCGGCTCGTCACGATCCACGATGTCGAGCGTGCCGCCGTGGGCAGTGACGATATTGTAACTCACTGTCAGCCCCAGACCGGTGCCTCCGTCCTTCGTGCTGAAAAACGGTTCGAAGATATTATTGCGCTGGTCTTCCGGGATACCGGAACCGGTATCGGCAAACGTCAATTCGATGCCGCGGTCGCGGGCGCGCGCGCCGATCTTCAGTTCACCGCCGGTGGGCATGGCGTCCATGGCGTTGAGTATTAGGTTGAAAAAGATTTGCTGAATTTGCCCGCTCACCGCGTAGATCGAGGGGAGCGACTCGGGCAGGTTCGTAGTGATTTGAATATTCCGCTGGCTGAGTTGTTGCGAGGTCAGGTTCAACACGTGTTTCAATAATTCGAGCGCGTCCACATCCTCCACGCGCGACGCGCCGGGGCGGTAAAAATCCAACATGCGCTGCATGGTCTTCATCAAGCGGTCGAGTTCGACGCGCGCCAGGTCGAAATACTCTTTTCGTTTTTCAGGCGGAACATCCTCGCGCCCCGCGAGATGCAAACAATTCTGTACCGACTGCAACGGGTTGTTGACTTCATGCGCGATGGAGGCGGTTAATCGTCCTGCCGCCGCCATTTTTTCGGCGCGTAAAAGCGCCTGTTGCGAATCTTCCACGCGTCGCACGTATTCGCGCAAGTCCGCGTACAGCCGCGCGTTTTCCATGGCGACGACCGCCTGCCGCGCCAGCACGAAGAACAATTCAAGGTCGGCCCCGCGGAATGGATTCACCGACTCATCGCGCGCGGCGAACAGCACGCTGTGCATATTTCCACGGGCGATGGGAATCAAAATGGCTGAACCAAGTTCAAGGGAGGCAAGAACGGTTTGCGCGTCCGGTTCGCCGGGTCCTGCCGCGTGGACAATGAACGGGTCGCCATCCGCATCCACGCATCGGATGAGTCTCGATGCGGTTTCATCTTCGTTGACAGGCAATGCGCTTCCAACTTGCGCGATGGTTGAAACGGTTCCATCCTGCACCTGATAAAACGCAGCGTGAGAACAGTGCAGGTGATCTCGAATCGCACGGAGGATGAGTTCGAGTAATTTTTCCTGGTCGGTTTCTGCGAACAACGACTCGGTGACGTTGAACAATGGGCGCAAGGCTTGCACGCGCGCGGTGTCGCGCTTGCGCTGGTTATCGGTGATCGCCTGCCGTACAGAATCGAGTAATTCATCGCTATTTTGAAACGGTTTGAGGAGCAAACCATCCACGCCCTGCCTCAGCGCGCGGATGGCGGTCTCGACGGTTCCGAAGCCGGTCATCACCAAGACGGCGATTTCGGGCTGGGCGATTTTTGCGCGCGAGATCACATCGAAGCCATCCACTTCGGGCATGCGGATGTCCACGAGCAGAAGGTCGAATCGGTTTTGTTGCAGATATTCGATGGCGGTATGCGGATCGGTCAGCGCGGTGACTGCATAGTTCGCGCGATCCAACACCCGTTTGCACAACGAGGCAATTCCGGGTTCATCATCTACAACGAGAATTGAAATGGTTTCCATAATTTAATTAGAGCGGCAACCAGACTGTAAATTTTGCGCCCTTGCCGTGCTCGCTTTCCACGTCAATTTGCCCGCCGTGATCGGTGACAATGCCATACGTGACCGACAAGCCAAGCCCGGTGCCGCCGCGGTCGCCTTTGGTGGTGAAGAACGGCTCAAAGATGCGCGCCTGTTCCGCCGCAGGGATCCCAACGCCGGAGTCTTGCACTGAAACGATTGCACCCTGGCGGTTGTTGCGCCGCCCGGGTTTTGATTCAATATCTAATTTCCCTCCATCGGGCATTGCCTGCAAGGCATTGTGCACGAGGTTGAGAATCACCTGCTTGATCTGGCTCGCATCCACGAGCGCCCACGGCAGACTGGGGTTGAGGTTCACTATCAGTTCGACCCCGCTCGTGTGAATGAGGTGCCGGCTCAACGCCACGACATCCTCCACGATCTCGTTGAGCGAGGCTTTGGCGCGCGCACTTTCACTCTGCCGTGCAAAATCAAGCAGGCGCCGCACCACATCGCGCGCCCGATGCGCTTCCCGCACCACGAGGTCGAGGTCTTTACGCGTTTGGCTGTCTTCGGGAGTTTCTTCGAGCGCGAGTTCGGCGAACCCGGTCACTGAGGTCAACGGATTATTCAATTCATGCGCGATGCCTGCCGCCATCTCACCGACCGCGGCAAGTTTTGCGGCTTGCACCAACCGGTTCTCCGCCATGTGTTGCGCCTCCATGCGGTCGCGCAGTTCGCCCTGGGTGGAACGCAACTCGGCAATCGTCGCCTGCAACCGCTGATATTGGTCTGCGCTGGTGATGACGCTGGCGAGAATCCCTGCCAGCGATTCGAGCGCCATAAAGTCGTTGTGGGTAAAGGCGTTGCGCGAACTACTTTCCACGTCAATGATGCCGATGATGTTCACACCCTCGCGGATGGCGACGCACATTTCCGAGCCAGCCTGCCAGCCCTTGATCGAACGGTAGCGGCTGTCTTGCAACACATCGTTGACGACGACACTTTCACCCGTTTCGAAGACGTGCCCGGTGATCCCTCCGCTGACGGGATACTCGAAGGATTTCATGGCGCGTCGCACGACGTTTTGGCTGGTTCCCCCAAACCCGCCGATGGTCAAATCCCCTTGCGGGTCGGCAATAAAAACCGCCGCGAGTTCATAAGCGAAATAACGGGCAAGTAGTTCCGCTGATATTTCCGCCACCTGATGGGCATCCGTGAGGCCGATCACTTGTTGCACTACCTCGTGAATCAGACCGAGATTGCGCGCGCGTCCCTCGGCTTCTTCGCGCAGGCGGGAATAGTCCACCAGGCTGGCGAGGTGACTGGCAATCACCGCCATAAGGCTTTCGTCGTAAAAATCGAACGCCTCCGATTTCGCCGCTTCCACACACAACATGCCGATGGTCTGCCCGCGGAAGCGGAGCGGGATGTATAAGCCGGAGGTCGCGCCTTCGTACAACGGCACAACTTCTTTGAATTCCACATCACCCAACCTCACTTTTTGTTGGGTATTCAGCAAGATGGCATAGCGCTGTTCCTGCGCGTTACGGATGGTGGAGGTCATGTTAGTGTCGCGCATGCGATACTCGTGGATCAGTCGGTTGTCTGAGGAAAGCAAATACAAGACGATCAGTTCGGTGCCAAACGCCCGCGCAAGCAATGCGAACATGCGCCGCGCGATCTGGTCGAGGTTACGCCCCGATGACACGGTGAGGGCAAAGTCGTTCAACATGGCGAGGCGGCGCAGATGGCTTGCCATTTCGGCGAAGGTGATGATGGTTTCGATGACCGGCGCGGACTGCGTGACGAGGTCAATCAGCCGGTTCCATTCATCGCGTTTGAACGTCGTGGTTCTCCACAGCGCGAGCGCGCCGATCAAGCGTTGACCTATGACGATGGGAATGCACGTCCACAATTTGGTATTGGACTTCAAGCCTTTGTGAGGAATTTGCGCCCAGAGCGCGTCATCGCGGTTGACCACCATGGGGGAGAGGTTGCGGTTCATGCGCCGGAGGAGCGTGTTCGACTCGATGAGTAGGTCGAGGTCGGCGCAGGAAGGCGCGTTCCATTGGGCGCGCACTTCGAGCGAGTCCCCGCGGCGAACGGCGAGCCAGCCTCCCTGCACGGAAACGAGGCGCACGAACGACGTAAGCGCGCGGTCAAGGGCGCGCGGCATGTCGAAGGGATTCTCCGAATCAAGATCCGGCACGAGCAGGGATGCCGCGACAGAGGCAGTGGCAGACGCATCGGTGGATGATTCGCTTCCTACCATCCCCGATGCGACCAGCCGCCACAGTCGTTGCGATTCGTTCGAGAGTTGGTTTGCCCCAACCAGAATCGCTCGAGGCACTCCCGCAAGTGGAAATGCAAACAAACGGCTGATGCCTAAGTTGCTTGAATTAGGCAGGGAAACTGACCGGCTTTGCCCGCCGCTCAACGCGCCGCACAACCAGGCGTCCACTTCGGCTTTATCGAGAAAGCCCGTTAAAAGCGGCTGGCTTTTTTTCGTCAGGTGGTGATTGGACAACACCCGCCACTTGCCAGCCTCGCGCTCCACCAGCGCCGACCACGAGGTTTCATCGGCTAACTGGCTGGCTTCCTTGAGTTGAAATTCTATATTTTGTGTGGGCATGTACATTAATTATACAGCATCGTCCAAGCGGGCCGTTCGATTGAAAACGTGATTAACACGAGATGGTAGAATCAAAACATGACTGATCTAATTGTTGTGGGCGGCGGGCTGGCGGGAAGTGAAGCGGCATGGCAGGCGGCGCAACGCGGGCTGAAAGTCCGCCTGTTCGAGATGCGCCCAGCCCTGCAGACCGGCGCGCACAAAACCCATGAGTTGGCGGAATTGGTGTGCTCGAACTCGCTGGGTTCCAACCTGCCCGATCGCGCCTCGGGGTTGCTCAAAAATGAAACCCGCCTGTTGGGTTCCATGCTGTTGGAATGCGCCGAGCAAACTTCGCTCCCGGCGGGCGGCGCGCTGGCTGTGGACCGGGAACTCTTTGCAAAACTTGTGACAGAACGCATTGAAAGTCATCCGAACATCGAACTTGTCCGTCAGGAATTAAAAGAGATCCCAGCCTCCCTGACCATCATCGCAAGCGGACCTCTCACCTCGTCGGCGTTATCGAAATCCATTTCAAGATTGAATGGAGAAAATCATCTCTATTTCTTTGATGCCATCGCACCCGTCATTCATGCAGAAAGTATCAATATGCAAATTGCCTTCCGCGCCTCGCGTTACGGCGCCGGCGAACAGGATCAAGGCGATTACATCAACTGTCCGTTCACGAAAGAAGAATATTACGCGTTCGTGGACGCGCTCCTTCATGCGGAACGGATCGAACTTCGTTCATTTGAAGATGCGATCAAAAGCGGCGTAAAAGCCGGTCACTTTTTTGAAGGGTGCCTGCCCGTCGAGATCATCGCAGAACGCGGCGTGGATTCGCTGGCCTTCGGTCCGATGCGCCCGGTGGGGTTGCGCGACCCGCGCACCGGCAAACGCCCGTACGCGGTTGTCCAATTGCGGCAGGATAACCTCGCCGGCAGTTTGTATAATCTCGTGGGTTTCCAAACCAATCTAAAATTTCCCGAACAAAAACGCGTGCTTCGCATGATCCCCGGCTTGGAGAATGCCGAGTTTTTGCAATACGGGCAAATGCATCGAAACACGTTCATTGCTTCGCCCAAACTGCTCCGTCTCACGCTTCAGCATATCACCCGCGCTGATTTGTTTTTCGCCGGGCAGATCACCGGCGTGGAAGGGTATATGGGCAACATCGCCACGGGCTTGCTTGCCGGCGTGAACGCGGCGCGTTTGCATTTCGGTGAATCGCCAATCATGCTTCCGCAAACGACCATGCTTGGCTCGCTTTGTCATTACATCACGCACGCGGATTTGAAAGACTTCCAGCCGATGAAAGCCAACTTCGGAATCCTGCCGCCAATCGAATTTGAATCCAAAGTTGGCAAACGCGAGCGCGGCAAACTGTATGCCGAACGCGCGCTGGCTGATCTGCAATTTGTGATGCTTGGAGAAGCCGAGGCGTGACAAAAAAATCGGTTGCGGTCTATCTTTCTGTCATTGGATCATTGCTCAGCGCGACCCTCGGATGGTACGCCTACTCGCTTCTTTCCCAGCCCGAGCCTGCTCCAACAGACTTTGACGGCCTGCGCGCCTACGCGGATGTGGAGACACAAGTCTCGTTCGGACCGCGAATTCCGGGGTCGGATGGTCATGCCAAAATCCAGGAATGGATGCGTGTCGAGTTGGAATCCGCAGGGTGGGAGTTGGAAATCCAGGCATCTGAACGGTTGGGCAAACCGGTCGAAAACCTCATCGCAAAACGAAATGATGCAAACCCGGAGATCATCCTCGGCGCGCACTACGATACGCGTATGTTCGCGGATAACGACCCTGACACCGCAAAGTATGGCCAGCCCGTCCCCGGCGCGAACGATGGCGCATCTGGCGTCGCAGTCTTGCTTGAGCTGGCGCGGACGTTGCCCAAAGATACGGTGAACGTTTGGCTGGTTTTTTTTGACGCAGAGGATAACGGACGTATCGAAGGCTGGGATTGGAATCTTGGCTCGCGCGAGTTTGTTGAGAATATAGCGCTCAGTCCACGCGCGGTGGTGATCGTGGATATGATCGGCGACGCCGACTTGAATATTTACAAAGAACGGAATTCAGATACGGCTTTGACCGACGAAATTTGGGCGGTTGCCGATGAACTTGGCTACCGCGATCAGTTTATACCCGAGTATAAATTTTCGATGTTGGACGATCACACACCGTTCCTCGAAGCGGGCATCCCCGCGCTGGTTATCATTGATTTCGATTATCCATATTGGCACACCGTGGATGATATACCGGATAAAGTTTCCGCCGAAAGCCTTTCGGCGGTGGGCCAGACGTTGTGGTCCTGGGTTGTTAGACAAAGCGAGCAAAACTGATACAATTTTATTAGCGTGCATGCCAAAGAAAACCCAAACAACCCCTATTCAGAAATTACTCATGAAAGCGCGCCCCGCGTGGATCGAATATGTCGGGCATGATCTGGCGCGCGGCATGGATGTGCGTGCTGGATTCGAGGTGCAACTCGGTCGGTTTTATGACTTGCTCGAACAATCGGTCACCACCGGCGACCCAGCCTGGATGGATTCGATCCTGCTCGATTGGGCGAAATCCTCCACCGAAACGAATCTCGAAGAAGGGTTGTATCACGTCTCGTTTTTGATCAACCGCATGATCGCCCTGACCATTCAAGTGGCAAACGAGACTCTCACCAAGCAACAATCCCTCGATCTGCTCGCTTCGATCATCCCGATCTATACTTATGGCTTGGGTGTGGTGGCTCGTTACGAAATGGAAACGCGGGTGGCGCACATCTCGAAAGAAATGGAAAAAGTGCAGAAGCAGTTGGAGCGCGTGGATCGGAGTAAGTCCGCGTTTATTTCGGTTGCCGCGCACGAACTGAAGACGCCGCTGACCCTGATCGAAGGATACGCCTCCATGATGGACGATTTGACGCGGGAGAAAAAGGGCGGAGATATGGAGCATCTGCTTACCGGAATGCACACGGGCATCGAACGCCTGCGCACCATCATTGACGATATGATAGATGTCTCGATGATTGATAACAAACTTCTGCACCTCAACCTCCAGCCTGCCCAGTTTAGTCAGATCATCGAACAACTGCGCCGGGAAGCGGAACCGGCGATGCAAGCGCGTAAACTGATCATGGATGTCGAGGAATTCGAGGGTGGGCGGCAATGGATTTATGTCGACTCGCTCCGCATCACGCAGGCGTTACGGAATGTAATCAGCAACGCGGTCAAATACACGCCGGATCATGGCAAGATCACCGTGAGCGGCAGGACCTTGCCGGGGTTCCTCGAAATCATCGTAAAAGATACTGGCATCGGCATATCGCCTGAAAACCAGACGATGATCTTCGAGAAGTTCGGTCAACTTGGGAGTGTAGGGTTACATTCCAGTGGAAAGACCAAATTCAAGGGCGGAGGTCCCGGCTTGGGATTGCCGATCACGCGCGGCATTTTGGAGGCGCACGGCGGTTCGATTTGGGTGGAATCCGCTGGTCATGATGAGAAGAAATGTCCCGGCTCGACATTTCATATCCTGATTCCGTTGCGGCTTGAATCATCCGACCCGGCGATGTCGAAATTGTTTGATACACTTGGAGACAACAGGTAACCTGCCCGGTATGGCAAAACGAATTCCACAACCCACGAATCCCCCGCGTGAAAAAGCCTTTCTCGTCGGCGTGGATCTTTATCAACAAAAACATCGCCCTGCCCTTGAAGATTCGTTGAGTGAATTGACCTTGCTCGCGGCTACCTCCGGTTTGGATGTGGCTGGCGAGTTGACCCAGAAACTGGATCGCCCGCACGTCAAAACCTATATCGGTCCGGGCAAAGTGGATGAGTTGAAAATGCTCGTTGAAGAGACCCTCTCTCAGGTCATTATCTTCGACGATGAACTGTCTCCGCGCCACCAGCGTGAATTGCAGGAAGCCATTGGGCAGGATGTGCGCGTGTTGGATCGAACGGCACTCATCCTCGATATTTTTGCCCAACATGCCCATACGAAGGAAGGCATGTTGCAGGTAAAACTTGCGCAGTATGAATATTACCTGCCGCGCCTCACCGGTCAATGGACGCACCTCGAACGGCAGGCGGGCGGCGGGGGTGGACGCGCCGGTTCGACAGGCGGGGTGGGTCTGCGTGGACCCGGCGAAACCCAACTCGAAGTGGATAAGCGCGCCATCCGCCGCGAGATCGCGCATCTGAAAAAGGAGCTTGAAAAAGTCAGCGCGCATCGTCAGCGTTATCGCGCGCAACGGAAGCGCTCGCGCATCCCCACAGTCGCGCTGGTGGGCTATACCAACGCGGGCAAGTCCACGTTGTTGAATAAACTGACTCGTTCCGAAGTGCACGTCGCCGATCAACTCTTTGCCACCCTCGACCCAACCACGCGCCGCGTCGAGTTACCTGGCGGGTATCAGGCATTGATGACCGACACGGTCGGCTTTATTCAAAAATTGCCGACCGGTTTGATCGAAGCGTTTCATGCCACCCTCGAAGAGATCTCTGAAGCCGATTTGTTATTGCATGTGGTGGATATCTCGCACCCAAACGCGCTCAATCAATATAAAGCCGTGCAGGAAACGCTCAACAACCTCGGCGCGCATCACATCCCCATGGTCACGGCATTGAATAAGGTGGATAAACTGCGCGACCCTGAATCCGCGCGGGATGCCGCGAGTCGCTTTTCGAAAGCCGTGACAATTTCAGGGTTGACGGGAAGCGGCGTGAAGGATTTGTTACGCGTCATTCAAGAGGAGTTGTACGAAACGTATGCGCCTATCCGCGTACGCCTACCCTATCAACAAGGCGCGCTTATCTCATTGTTCCATGAGGCGGGTCAGGTGGAATTTGTCGAACACGGGCGCGGCGGCGTATTGATGCAGGGGCGCATCCCAGGCCGGCTCGTGGCGCAGTTCACCGGCTGGGACGCGAAAGATAACCATCATGAATTGGAAGAAGAGGACGTATGAACCGGCTGTCTAAACTTGTGGATCACGCGTCGAATTATTTCGCGCATCGCAAAGGGTTATTGCCCATGCTCGGCATCCTGCTTGTGATCGTGAATTTTATCCTGCCGTTCATCTTCGGATTGAACGTGATCACGGGGAGTAATTTGTTCCTGCATCTCGGCGTGATCCTGGCGATCTTCGGCTTCATGCTCGCCTGGGCGTTATAAGTCCATCGCGTCAGCGGATGTGAGAATCATCCAGCCATTCGACGCTTTCGACCTCGCAGCGTTCCCCCAATAAAACCGGCAACATGCGTTTGAGTTCACGAGGATTACCCGAAGTGAATATTTTGACGCTTCCCTGCGTGGACGAAGAATTTCTCATCCTGCCCGCTTCAACCAAACGTTGAACCTGCCTCGCCACCGCGGGGGCTGGGTCTATTACCCGCACGTTCCCCCACACAATCCGCTGAATGAGCGGAATTACAAACGGATAGTGGGTGCATCCCAATACCACCGTATCAATATTTTTTTCGAGCATGGGCAACAGCGCCTCTTCCAGAATTCGGCGTGTTTCCTCGCCTTCGAGATTGCCCTGCTCGATCTGTTGAACAAGACCGGGGCACGTGCTTTGAAATAACTCCACGCCGTTTGCAAATCGCTCTACCACCGACGCGTACAACGCTCCCTGAAATGTGGCGGGTGTGGCGAGCACGCCGACTCTACCGGTCTGCGTGGTTTCTGCCGCAGGCTTGACCGCCGGTTCCATGCCGACGAACTGGACATCCAAAAATCGCTCGCGTAGATACTTCAACGCCGCGGCGGACGCAGTGTTGCACGCGACAACGATGATCTTTGCGTGATGCTGCAACAGAAAATTTGTGATGGCTTCTGAGAAATTCCGAATCTGCTCCAGCGGGCGCGGACCGTAGGGGATGTGGCTCTGATCGCCGAAGTAGATGACCCACTCGTTCGGCATGTGCTCCCGTATCGAGCGAAGCACGGAAAGCCCGCCAACGCCGGAATCAAAAACACCAATCGGCGCGCTTGCATTCGTTTTCATGGAAGAAAGTATAACGGATATTTTCTTTGGCTAATGCTTGTAATAATCGTTGGGGAAATCGGGCGGCTGCAGCCATCCCAGCAATCCATGTGGGTGACTGGGGCGCGTGTGCGGCTTTTCGAACCATACCAATAGCAGGCTGACCCCAAGCCCAAGCATACCCAGCCATTGAACGCGCGTCAAACTCTCTTCGAGGATCAGATGGCTGAACGAGACAGCCACGAACAATTCTGCCAGACCCAATAACGCGGTCTGCATTCCGCCGATGTGTTTTACGCCGAGAAAGAGGAAGAGACGCGAGGCGAATGTGACACCGGTCAGGAGCAATACGGGAATCCAGGGCGCGGTTCCCTGTGGCAGGCTTCTGTCAAAAATAAAATAGGCGGGCACAACGACTGCGCTCATGGCAAGCAAGGTGTATACAGTCACGGTAGGCGCGGGCACATCGTAGAGTGCGCGCTGGTTTATAGGAAGATGTAAGGCGTACATCGCCGCCGCGATCAGCATGAATATTACCCCGGTGAGATCAATACTGCCCGCCTCTGCCTGAGTAAGCAAGGTCACAGACAAAACGGCAATCGCGATGCGGGAGAACGTTAATTTCGATGGGGCTTGCCTGTCCAGTTGAAGCCAGAACGCAACAAAGAAGGGATACAGCGAATACAGCATCTGCGCCACGCTGGCGCTCAATTTGCTCAAGCCGATATAGTAAAAAATCGAACCGATCCCGTTGATCAGCCCTGCAAATGTTGTGATATAAAACGCGGCTGGGTAAATATACAACGCTCGCCGGTTGACAGCGGCTAGAATAACGATCAAAAGAAGGGTGGCGAGGCTGGTGCGCAGGGCAACCACGCCCAACGGCGAAAACTTATCCGCCTCCATGGCGGCTTTGCCCAACACTGGCGCCAGCCCCAAAAAAAACGCGGAGAAAAGCGCATAGTTGATACCTGTAATTCGACCTTTGTGCATAATAATTGCGCCTGTTCAAAGAGAAGACAGAGACCTTTTCGTATTTTTATGTATGGAGGACCGATCGTCATCCTAACGGATCAATGACCGGACTTCCTGAAGGAATTCGTCGTTCAAGAAATCCCCTTTTTGCATGAGCGATTGGATTTGTCCTTGAAGCCTGCTTTTCTCATTTACCGTTAGCTCTTTGGCGGTTGCCACGATCACCGGGATGTTGGCAGTTTCAGGTTTGCTCCTCAACGCATCGAGCACGGCAAAGCCGTCCACTTCGGGCATCATCAAGTCGAGGATGATGATATCCGGATGCTCGCGGTTGACAAGATCGAGTGCGTCCCGTCCGTCCACCGCCTCGAAGATTTCAAAATCACCCTGCGATTGCAGGATGCGCCGGATCAGACGACGCGCCTCGACGCTATCGTCCACCACAGCAACGCGCGGGAAGCGGTTTGGCGTCACATTGTTGAGCGCGGCGAGCAAGCCCTCCTGCGGGGTGTCTGCTTGTGCGAATTGTTGGGGCAGGTCCACGTCGCGGGTCCAGTTATCGCCGAAAAGGAATTGTTCCGCCGGCAGGGTGTGACCGGTGCAATTGACCACAACGGAATCGGTGGCTTTGATAACACCTGCGCGGGCAAGTTTGAACAGCCCGGCAAACGCCACACCTGCGGCTGGCTCAGCAGAGATACCCTCGAGTTTGGCGAGCACGTGCATGGCGCGGAAGGCATCGTCATCGGGCACGCTTTCAAAGGTGCCATTGGTTTCGATCACGCGTTGGCGGAGCATGGTGTAAGTCCTGCCTGGGTCGCCGGTGGCGAGTGTTTCGATGCGAGTGTTCGGGGAAAGCACTGGTTCCGCTTTATCCAAACCGCGTTTCCAACCATCCACCATCGGCGCGCATCCTTCCGCTTGAATCGGGACAATCGCCGGGATGCGATCAATCAAGCCGAGTTTTTTTAACTCTCGAAAGCCTTTGTAAACACCGAGAGGTCCCATGCCGCCGCTGACTGCCTGAATATACCAATCCGGCGTTTTCCACGTTCCCGATTCGTTGGGCCCACCATTTTGAAGCGTAAATTGCTCAGCGATCTCAAACGCAATGGTCTTCATGGCTTCGACAGCCGTGACGGTGCGCGCGCCCATATCCTGATACAGCCCGCGCTGAAGGGCAAATTCTGCCGCAATCTTCTTTGCCTGATCGTATGAACCGGTAATTTTCACCACCTGACTGCCATACAAGGCGATTTCCCGCATCTTGACTCCGGGGACGAGGCTGGTGACAAACGCCCAAAGTTTGATCCCAGCCCGCGCCGCGTATGCGGAATACGCGATTGCCACATTTCCTGTCGACGCGGCGACCATCTCGGTGATACCGGCTTCTTTCAGAGTGGCAATGGTAACCGCCGCCTGCCGGTCTTTGAATGAGGAGGTCGGTCCCTGCCGTTCGTCTTTGATATACAGATGCGGCAGGCCAAGCATGTTGCCGAGGTTTACCGCCTGAATGAGCGGAGTCCCTCCCTCGCCCAGGCGTATTGTTGGATTTGGATGGTGGATGGGGAGCAGTTCGCGATACCGCCACAGGTCGAAGGCGCGATTTGGGAGGTCGGAGGGAAACGTTTTTTTGACCTCGTTCAAATCATATTCTGCTTCGCGCCACTGGCTGTTGCAGTTCGGGCAGTGCATGGAGTTAGGCGTGAATGGCGCGGCGTAGCCGCAATCCAAACAGCGGATGACAAAAGACATGGAAAGTCTATTCCTATCGAAGGTTATTTTTCACGTGATCGAATTTATGCACCCACACGCTGGAGGGCAAGTTCTATGGTTGAGATCAGTTCACCTTCCTTGAATGTTCCCTTGGTGAGAAGCCGTTTGCCGAATTCCTTGAGTTGGCGGAGTTGTTCGTTTTTCAAACCGCCTCCGCTGACCACAAGGACGGGGATATCGCGCAGGATCGGGTTCTCGCTTAATTTTTCCAGGATGGCAAATCCGTCAACCTCGGGCATGAAAACATCCAGGATGATCGCATCAGGGGACCGGGAGGTGATTGCTTCCCAGCCCTTGCGCCCGCCTTCCGCGAGGGTAATTTTGTATTGCCCATGCGCAGAAAGGATTTTTTCCATCAGGCGCAGGTCGTTCGGGTCGTCGTCTATGACAAGTATCTCATGAATCTTGCCGTCTTTGTTCAATCGGTTCAGGGCGTGAACGAGGTCTTCCTCTAGAATGGGCTTGATCAGATAATCCGTTGCGCCGAGGCTGAATCCCTTGTTTGCCTGCTCGAGGATGGAACAAACGATGACGGGAAAATCCCGGGTCGCAGGATCAGACTTGAGGTCCATAAGAATCGCCCAGCCATCCATACTCGGCATCATGATGTCCAGCGTAATGGCATATGGCTTGACTTCGAGAATCCGTTCCTTTGCACGGGCAGGGTTTGTAAGCGAAACGACGTGATACCCTTGTGGATTCAAGTATCGTTCATAAAGACCGATCACCTGCGGGTCATCGTCTATGGCGAGCACCACTTTTCGGTCGAGCGGGATGGTGCCCATCGGTTGATGGAACAAGGGCACGGTAAACCAAAACGTGGAGCCTGTATTCGCCTCGCTCGTGATGCCGATTTGTCCCCCATGCAGTTGCACGAGGTTGGCGCAGATGGAAAGCCCCAACCCCGACCCGCCGGTCTTGCGCGTCGCGGACCCATCCACTTGCGAGAAGGCTTTGAAGAGTTTTTCCTGATCCTCGGCTGAGATTCCGGGACCGGTGTCAATGACGTTGATGAGGGCTTCCATGCTTCCTGTGAGGCTTCGCTGTATCATGGTTTCGACGGTAATCGAGCCTTCATCGGTGAACTTTGAGGCGTTCGACAGCAGGTTGATGAACACCTGCCGGATGCGCATTGCATCGCCGCGGATGGTTGGCATCCCCGCCGGCACTTTTTGAATGAGCTGGATCGGCTTTTCCTTCACAAGACCTTTTGCCGTCGCAAGGACGCTCGTTACCATGTCTGCCAGATTGACTTCCTCGAAGTTCAGTTCCATCTTGCCCGCTTCGATGCGAGCCAGGTCGAGCACGTCATTGATGAGACCGAGCAGATGCTGTCCTGAATTGTAAATGGCGGTCAGGTCTTGTTGTTGCATGTCGGTGATAGGACCGTCAATGCCTTTCAAAATCACGCGTGAGAAACCGATGATGGAGTTCAACGGGGTTCTCAATTCGTGACTCATGTTGGCAAGGAACTGGCTCTTCAACTTATCCACTTCGCGTAAGTCTTTGATCAATTGCTGGGATAATTCATATGAGCGTGCGTTATCAATCGCCACGGCGACCTGATCGCCCAGCGATTGAAGCACGGAAATGTCGTCTTCGGTAAAGGCCTGTGTCTGCTTCGATTGGATGTCAATGACGCCGACGGTGCGTTGACCAATTCGCAATGGGAGCGCCAGTTCGGAGCGGGTTTCCGGCAAGTGTGGGTTTGCCTGGTAAAGTGGGTCCTTTGTCACATCATCAACCAGTTTGAACTTTCCGCTTTCAGCAACCATGCCAATGATGGATTGCGAACCAACCACGAAGGAGTGGTGTGCGGCAGTCATTTTCTCGCCAGCCCCCCCGGTGCCGCCTTTGAGTATCGCGTTAAACCCAGTTTCCTCCACGTTGTACATACCCGTGAAGTAGAAATCAAAACTCTCGTTGATGCGTTCGACGGTCTTTCGGAAGATGGTGCTCAAGTCCAGCGTAGATGTAACGATGCGCCCAATCTCGGAGGAGATCGCCAGATAGGTGGTGCGGCGCTGCAACGCTTCTTCCGATTTCTTGCGCTCGGTGATGTCACGGGCAACCCAGAACACTTCGTTCTCGTTCAACTTGGACAGGTTTGCGAGGAACCAATATGTTTGCCCTTCCACGGGTAACTGGTATTCAAGTTGAATCACTTCGTTCGTAGCCAACGCCTCTCGGATGGCACGGGTAAAAGGTTCATGTGTTTCCGGCGGCAAAATCTCGTCCATGCGTTGACCGAGCAATTGCTCTGGCGGGCGGAAGAGGCGGGAGGGATTTGTCGGCGCAATGCGAACATAGCGCGTATCCTTGTCAACGACGAGCACCACATCCTGCATCGAGGCGAACAACGCCCGCAGGTTGGCTTCCGATCGCTCCTGTGCTTGCTGACGTTCGGTAATCTCCTCAAATAAGCGCGCATTTTGTATTGCGATTGCCGCCTGGCTTGCAAAGGATTTCATTAACCGCAGATCGTGATCGTTATAGCGATTTGGCGTCTGGTAATCCTGAATGGCAATCGCGCCGAGGACTCGCTCACCCAACATGAGGGGGACGCCGAGGAAGGATTTTGCCGGCTCACCTACGGGAGTTTCGCCTCTTTCTTCCATCCATTTGTCACTGCCATCTGAAATTAATACATCCTCCCTCGTGCGGATGATATGCGCGGTGATCCCGGTACCGAGCGGCAGGCGTTGAATTGAACGATCAACCTCCGATTCGGATACGGTATGAGGAAACACCACTTCGTTATTCTTTTCGTCGTAAAAGGCAACGTAGAAATTTTTCGCGTCGAAGAGACGCGCAATGCCGCCATAGGTGATCTCGGTGATCTGCTCGATGTTGAGCGTGGCGGTCAGCGCCTGACTCACTTCATACAGAACCGCCAATTCCTCAGCGCGTGTCTGAGTCTCTTGAAACAAATGGGCGTTTTGGAGCGCCAGCGATAATTGGTCTGTAACCTGGCGAACCAGTAATTCCTCCTCGGGGTCCCAGCGTTGTTGCTCCTCTTCGTTAAATACCTGCAGGGTTGCCCAGGTGTTTTGTCCCGACTCGAACGCGAGAGAGATATCCCGTTCCGATGCCTGGGCGCGCGGCAGAGTCTTCGCCGGGCTGGCGGCCTTCAGCGAGATTGGCTCTATTTCCACCGGCGGCAGGGACGCTATTTTTTCCTTAATGGCGGGTTTGCGCGTCGCCTGCTTCGAATCAGAGGTGGTCTTCTCCGGTTCGAGATCGGTGAATAGTTTTTCAAGCCGTTTGGCGACTGGCTTCTTCTTGGACATACTCCATTAACTCCTGCGCGAGGACGCGGTATTGTTGTGAGCCGCGGCTGGTCGGGCGATATTGTGTGATGGGCATTCCGGCAATCGGGCTTTCCCTGAGTTTGGTGTCAATTTCGATCACGCTGGTGAATACACCCTGCCCGAATGTACTTTGTAATTGTTCAAAGATATTTCGATGCGTTCGGTTCCGCCGGTCTAACAGGGTGACAAGGATTCGGTAGGCAAGTTGAGGGTTGGTTTCCTGCCGTACCCGGCGGATGGAACCCATCATGTTCCTCAACGCGTACGCTGAAAAATATTCCGCCTGGGTTGGGATGATCAACAAGTCCGCGGCGGACAGGGCGTTGAGGGTGATCGCGCCCAGCGCGGGAGGGCAATCAAGCAGGATGTACTCATATGTGGCGCTGACCGGCTGGGCGGCATTCCGAAGTGCGGACAGGTAGTTGCTCCGCATCGGCAGGTATTGCTCAGCGCTTTCGATCCGTGAGTTCGAGGGGACGAGGTCCAGGTTAGCGACATCCGTTTTTCGTATCGCGGCGCCCAGGGCAATGTTATCAATCAGCACGTTGGCAGAGGTTGTTTCCGCCTCTCCGGTCTCCAGCCCAAGCGCGAGGCTGAGGTTGGCTTGGGGATCAAGATCAATCAACAAGACACGGTGATTTAGTTCTGCAAGCGCCGCGCCAAGTGACAACGTGGTGGTTGTTTTGGCGACCCCGCCTTTTTCATTGGATACTGCTATGGTATATGTCATATTGCCTCACGCTTCCTGTTGCCCATTATCTTTTTTGGTTTGGGGAATGACCTGCACGCGGCTTGCGCCAAGGATGTTTTTCAACTCTTCCGCCGCCATGTTGATCATGGCTTGCGGGTCATTTACACTTCGGATTTTTCCTGTAATCTCGGTTACGAGGCGTTCGCGTTCTGCGCGGCGGTTTGTCTCTTCGAACAGACGAGCATTTTCAAGCGCGATTGCCAGACGATCCGTGACGGATTTGATCAAGTTGATTTCTTCCTGGCTCCACTTGCGGTTCTTGACCGGGGATTTGATATTGAGGACGCCGATGGTTTGTCCGCGCAAACGGATCGGCACAACGATGGATGGCTCCGTTTGATTCCCATTCGAGTCGGTAATGAGGGTCTCGCCGGCGATCCATGCCTTTTGAATCTCAGGCGATTCGATCGGGGTCTCGAGCGGAGATCCTCCTCGCAGAGATTGGTGATAGCCGATGTTGGTAGTACGCGTTTGCAGGGCTTTCCACTCTCGTTGCAGATACTGGGAATAAATGCTTTGGATTTCATTCAATGCCTGATTGCTCTTTTCGAACAGGCGGGCATTTTCGATGGCGATGGCGATCTGATCGGCGAGAATACCGAGAATGTTCAAGTCGTTATCGGTAAATTCACCCTGTTTGGTGCTCTGCACGTCCAGCACGCCGATGGTGTGATCGCGGGTGATCAACGGGAGCGCCATTTCGGAGCGGGTGGCTGGGAGGTCGGGGTTGTCGAAGTAAACCGCATCCGTTCCAACGTCCAGCGCGAGGCGGGTTTTTGCCTCCAGCGCAGCATTTCCTACAATACCCTGCCCGATTTCCAGTTTATGTCCGCGGTCTAACATGCGCTGACCGCCTTCGCTGCTTGCCGCCTGCAGGACTGCGAATCTTCGACTTTCATCTAAAAGGAATATGCCGGTGTGATAGAAGTTGAAATTTTCGCTGACGAGGCGCGTGATCAGCGGCAGGAGCACATCGAGTTTTTGTTCCGTAGAGATGATGCGGGAAATTTCACTGATGGATTGCAAGTCGCGGGCGCGTTCTTCGCTTTGAATTCGGGAGGCATTAAGCTCGGCGGTGCGCTGGTTGACGCGTTTTTCGAGACCTGCCAGAGTTTCTTGTAATTGGGCAGTCATGCTGTTGAAGGCGCCCGCCAAAACGCCAATCTCGTCGCTCGATTCGATCGCGGCGCGGGTTTGAAGATGGCTCGCCGAAACGTTTTCAGCGACTTGCGTCAGGCGTGTGATGGGATTCGTTAGAACTTGTGAAGTTAAGAAAGCCAGAGACCCCGCGATGAGAATGGCGACCAAACCAGCCAATTGAACGGTACGCGATATATCCGTCAAAGGCTGGAACGCTTCGGCGCGGTCTTGATGAGCAACCACGCGCCATTCCAGCCCTGCAATCGTTTCGTTTTCCAACAATCCATCCGACGCGCTTCGCGCTGTCACCAAGGATTGACTCGCAATATGGTGCGCTCCCGATGTCAATTGGACTTCAAGGGAAGGAGCGGCAGACTGAACCAGTTCCTCCACATTCAAGCGGGCGGGGGCAATCTTCAAAAGTTGTTCGGGTTCTGTTTGCAGGTGAATTTCAGCGTCGTCTGGCAGGCTGATGTGAACGTGACCGCTCTTGTCAAAGCGAGCGTTGATCAGAATACTTTCAAAAAACTTCATGTCCACTGTTGTATGCAACACCCCGACCACTTCATTGGTCTGGCGACCGTAGACTGGTATGGCAATTTGTAAGCCGATGATCTGACTGCTCTGATCAAACTCCGGCTGGCTGATAAACACGCCTCCCTGCCCGTTGTTGTAAGCCGCCTGCCACCATTCTTCGTCAGCTTGATAGTAATCTGATGTGTGGTTGGTACTGGCTACGATTGCGCCATAACGGTCGGTGACGAAAACCTCGGCGTATTGAGAAGAGTTTTCACGCAACGCGTGCAATTCCTCACTGACGGGGTGTTTGAGAACTCTTTGCACCAATGAGTCGGCATCGTTCTCCGCCGCGTCAGCAGTGCGCCATTGCTGATCAAGAAGTTCGAGTTCAGCCAAGTCGCCAGTCGAAGCGGCGCTGGCTTCCTGCAATTCATCGCTCAACGCGCGGCTGAGAGTGAAAACGCGCAGTTCATCCACCTGTTTGTCCAATTCATCGCCCATGGCAAGGGCTGTGACGCTCGCTACCTCGTTCAGTTTCTGCTCGATTTCGTCAGTCAACTCAGATTGAACCACGCGGGTGACAGTGAAACCTACCATGGCGACTGCCAAGACGCTCACGAGGGCGAAAGCAGTGATGAGTTTAACGCGCAGGCTGTAATTTCGGAATTGGCGCACTACAAATAAACTGTATGCCAGAATAAGCCCAGCGGCGAGGACTAGGATCAGAGCCTGAACACCCGGCAAGACCAGGCGGTAAGAAGAGGAGGCGAATAAATCTATCAACAGGGTCGCGACGCCGACTACAACGCTGATACCAATGACTCGTGTTGCCTGCTTTTGAGGCAATGTCAAGCCTGCCATCATCGTGGGTATCAACACCGCTGTTGCCGCCAGAACCAGCCCGACGCCAACCATCACGATGGAGGTGATTAGAATGGAAGCCAATAAGGCGCTGATGGTCAAGCCGATTGCCAAACCAAGGCGGCCCCGGCGGATCAACTGTGAACCGACCCCGGTCGCCAGCGCCAAAACGACCACGATTCCCGCTGTGGCAAAAAGTTGCCAGCCTCCCCCCTGAAGAGCCAGATAAAGAGTGCTTGAACTATAAACAAGGCTGGCGACAAATAAAAGCCCTGTAACGCGGAAGGCATTGCGCGTTTGAAGTTGAGATGGGCCGTCTGCCTGATGTGTCGGTGCCATAGATAACTGTGCTTCGGTGGGATTCGCCACGCGGATGGCGACTAATAGCAACAAAAGTAAAACGCCGAAGTAAAGTGACCAAAGCGAGGTATTTGTCAAATCCAGCGTTGAGAAAAAATAAACGAACATGCCCAATCCGCTCAATGCCGCCGCATAAGGTAAAATCCTGACTAATCGCGCTAACCGGAATCTAGTTGCTGATTCAAACTCCGAATCGAGCTTCATTTGGCGGGTGGCGGATAGGGAAAAGAGCATTAGCCCCAGGGGCCATAAGAAATCAATGAAACTTCCGGTCGCGTACGTGCCGTTTTGGGTGGTGATGGCGAACAATACATCTGCAATGAAGTAACTGATAATGCCGGGAATAAAAATGACCAGCGCAGCTCGTATATGCGCAGGCGGGCGACGCAGAAGGATTGCCGGTATGCCCGCTAGCATCAACAAGTCAACGATCGGGTATATCGCCGCCAGAATCTGGCTCAGCAAATCGCTTGAGCTTGCTGTAGCGGCTGGGATGACAATGAAATACCAGACCAGCATCCATGCCGACACCATCACAATGGACAGGTCCAACCAAAAGATTGTGTGTTCGTACCTGCCCAGGCGGGCGGTTGGCAAAAGGATCATGCCCGCGAATACAAGGATATAGGTGGCTAAATAGAACACATCTGCCAGTGAAGGGAACGGCGTTGTTTGCAGGATCACTTCATAGTAGAACCAGACCAGGTCGGCTATGACTGTGGATGCAAACCCGAGAGCCATCACGCTCCATGCCCGGCGGATGGCGGCATCCAGTATGGGGTTGCGCGCCACGCGTAAAGCGCCGGCCGTCGCAAACGCGCTGAGAGGAATATACGCCAGATCGGCAATCGCCAACGTGTTTGGGTCGGCAGGGTCATGAAAAATAATCCAAAGCAGGTATATGCCGAGGTACACTGCAAACCCCAGCAGAATCAATCCCCATCGGTTGCGAAGCCAGGGCGCAATAAAATTCAGGTTGAAAGGTTTATTTTTCATCTTACATGCTCTTTCAATTATTGATCCAGTCTCGCGTCTTTCCTAACGGCGCCGGCCGCGCGTTCGTCGTTTTCTTTCGCCGTTCCAGCTTGGATCTGCACCAGCACGTCCGATCCGCCGAGCGCCCGGCTGAGTTCTTCCGCGGCGGTCTGCAAAATGGAATCGAATCGTGTTGTTGCGCCAATTCTCGAGGCGATGTCTGACGTGAGGCGTTCGATTTCTGCGCGTCGCTGGGTGGCTTCGAGCAGGGTGGTGGATTCCAGCGCCAGCGAAAGACGGTCCGCGACCGCATTGGTGATATCAATTTCGTCCTGATCCCAACGATGACCTTCCGGCAATTGGACGTTCACGATGCCCACCACCATATCACCAAGTTGAATGGGGACCGCCAACCGAGGAATTTTTCCGTGAGACACGATGGGCTTGCGCTCTATTTTGATTCTTTCCATGATCTCCGAATCAACGGGCCTGCCGATTGATTTGGCATCCCCTGCAACCCCGTAATATGCCGCCAATTGTTCCTGCGATCTTAAGATCTGCCATGAATCTTTCAAGAAAACACCAGCCGTTCGTTGCGCGTTTTCGATGAAGCTTTGCGCGGCTTCGAAGTTGCGCGAATTTTGGATCGCGATCGCTACCTGGTCGGCGAGCGTTGAAAGCGTAGCGATATCGCCTTCCCCAAAGGCATTCGGTTCGGTGCTCTGCACGTCCAGCACGCCGATCGTTGCGCCCGAAACGCGCAAAGGCAGAGCCATTTCCGAGCGCGTCTGAGGGAGGTCGGGGTTGTCGAAGAAAACGGCATCCGCTTCCACGTCCAGCGCGATGCGGGGGAGGCTGGTTGCGGCGGCATATCCCACGATCCCTGTTCCCACGCGGAGGCGATGGACGCGCTTGAGCATCCGCTTGCCACCCTCGCTGTTTGCCGCTTCCAGCACTGCATAGTCCCGGCGATCATCCATGAGGAATATTCCTGTATGGTAATACTTGAATTTTTCGCTCACAAGCCGGACGATCAGCGGAAGCAGGGCATTGAGTTTTTGTTCACTCGTAATTGCCCTTGAAATTTCGCTGATGGACTGCAGGTCCTGCGCTCGTTTCTCGCTGATTTGTTTGGCGGATTCAAGTTCGGTGGCGCGGGCGACGAGCGATGATTTATCCGCTTCCAATTCCGACGCCATTTGATTGAAGGCGCGCGCAACCTTCCCAAGTTCATCAGTAGACTCTGTTGCGACGCGAGCCGTTAAGTCGCCAGCCGCAAGTTTTTGAGACGTTTCCGCAAGTTGATAAAGCGGCTGGCTGATCGCGCTCATAATGCTTTGGCCCAACAGGAACGCGCCAGCCACGCTTGCCAGGGCGACAAGTGCAATGATATAGAACTGGAGAATGAGCGAATTGACGCGCGCCGATACGCCAGACTGTAACCCTGCTGACGCCGAATCGTAAAATGTAAGGTTAGTCTGCCTGGCTTTCTCGAATTCGGCAACGAGCTTTGCGTTCAGGACGCCTGCTTCGGAGGTTGTGTTTGTCAACCCTGCGGCATTGATAAATTCAAGGTAGGTTTGCAACGCGGATTCGTACTCGGCGAGCGGCGCGGGGGCGAGGGCCGTGATCTCCGGGTTGGCGGTATTGTTGCGCGCCACGTTGATGTTTCGATCCATGGTGTTCAAGTTTAACGCCAGCCTGCTGAAGAGGGCTTGGAGCCGGGTTTCATCCTCGGCGGTTAATGCCTGCCCGCGCGCACGTGTGAGCGCCATTTGATGAATTTCAAAAACGACGGATTGGTTCTCCGGTAATTTGAGCAGAACGCTATCCATCACGTAGTATGTGTCCAGGTCGGGGTCGAGGATCAGGTTGGAATAATCACCCACGCGGGCGACCAGCAGACGGATGCTTTCGAGCAGGTTGGTATGAAGCAAGCCCACATCGGCGGGATCGCCATTTTCCACCGAGGTTTTCAAGGCGAACCACTGGTCTTTGATGTTTTTTTCATCGCTTCTGAGTTCAAGAGAAAGTACTTCCTGGCTTTGCACGAACTCATACGTGTTGAACTCCGCGTCAACCGCTTGCTGAGCGGCTGCGACCTGTGAAAATTCAACGTCGCCATTCAGGTACTGCTCGCTGACCAACTGATGAGTCTGAATCGTGTCGGTCAGCCGCCAGAGCGGGCGCAGGTAGAGCGTGCCAAACAATTCCTGCGTGCCGTATTGGTCAATACGCGCGGTTTGATTTTGGACCAAAGGCAGGAAGGCGATGATCGGAAGCACGAAGATCAACGTGATCACGTTGAATTTTCTTGAATAAGTGAGGTTGGAGAACCAATTGGTTATTGCTTTGAGGGTTCTGTTCATGAGTTTCTCTGGTCAGGTTCGTTTCTACGCAGCTTATTCCAAATCCTGATCTTTCCTGAATTGAATGGCGATCTCCGCGCCCGGCAGGGTGCGGCTTAATTCCTGCACGGCTGTTTTCAACAACTCATCAATCCTGCTCTGCGCGCTGATCTTTGCGGCGATTTCTCCGATGGTCCGTTCTTTTGCCGCGCGTTTTTGACTCTCTTCAAAAAACCGGGCATTTTCGAGCGCAAGCGCGGCTCTTTCAATAATCGCGGAAACGATATCAAGCTCGTCTTTGTCCCATTGGTGGTTGCTGGAGGCGCGGACTTCGACGGAGCCGATCGGTTCTCCGCGCATTGTGATCGGCAGGGATAGAGAACCGCCTCGGGATTTCGACCGGGCTGGATCATCCATGGGAATCGCGGATTTACCATCCTTGCCATTGCCGGCATAGAGCAATGTTGCCCGAGCGCCTGAGTGACGGATGCCAACGAGTTTTCGCCGCTGGGTAAAATCCTGCCAGTTGGCGCCTGCCAGTTGCCTTGAAAGCGCTTCCGACTCAGCCAGCGCTTTTTGCGTTTGTTCGTACTGCCTGGCGTTTTGAATTGCCACGCTTACCTGATCGGCAAGGATGGATAAGGCGTTGATATCATCCTCCCCAAAGGCGTTGACTTCCGTACTCTGTACGTCCAGCGCGCCGATGATTTCCGAGCTGGCGAAGAGGGGGAGTGCAATTTCACTATGAGTATTCGGGAGCAGGGGGTTGTCAAAGTAGACGGCATCCGCTCCAGTGTCCAGCGCGACGCGGGGTTTGCCGACCTTACATACATAGCCGACGATGCCGGTCTCTCCAATTTTCAATTTATGGTTGATTGCGAGCATTCGTTGCCCGCCCTCGCTGTTCGCGGCACTGAGGATGGCGTATTCTTTGCGCGAATCGGTGAGGAAAATGCCGACATGATAAAAACCGAATTGGCGGCTGATTACAGTTGTGATTTGCGGCAGGAGCGCGTCCAGGTCTTGTGTTGACCCGATCGTGCGAGCCACCCTTGCAATCGATTCGAACTGCCTTGCCCTCGCTTCGTTCCGCTTGTTTGCGGCGATCAATTCCGAGGTCCGGTCTGTGACGCGTTGTTCGAGGCCTGCGAGAGTCTCGCGCAGACGACTCGTCATAGTATTAAAAGCCTGCGCAAGCAACCCAATTTCATCGCGGGTGGTTGATTCTGCTTGAGAGGCCAGGTCTCCTGCCACAATATTATTTGCGGTTTGCGTCAGGCGGACAATCGGCGCGGCGATGATGCGCCCGATGCCAAGGCTCGTTACGAATGATACCAAAAAAAGGATGGCGAGGATGGCAACCGCGACCGTGGCGGTTGATTGTATTTGCGATTGGGTTTCATTGCGGGCCGTAATGATGGCAACTTGCAACTCAGCCACCGGGACAGCCACCCCCACGCTATATCCATTGGCTTTGATGGGCGCAAACGCCAGATAGAAATCCCTGCCATTCGCTGGCACCACCACAAGACCGCTTCCACCTGCGACCATTCGGTTTGTGGCTTCCACCAATTCATCTGGACCCAAACCGAGCACAGTCTGTTTGAAATATTCCTCGGTGTTTATGGACCCCGGGTTGATGCCGAATAATTCGTAGCCGGCATCCGTCATGGAGATGATGCGCCCTGCATCATCAATCATGAATGCGAACCCAATCTGACCAATTCGAATCCCTTCGATCCGGGTTGTGATGTCGGCGAGTTTCATATCCGCCGCGATGATGCCTTTGAACTCATCGCCCATGTATACCGGCGCCGTCACCGTGACAACCAAGCCTCCGCCTGCCGCGTCCACATACGGGATTGCCCAACGGGCTGAGCGGGTAGTATTAAAGAGGGGCGAAGTAATCTTGTAATACGGCCTTTCCGTTGGGTCGAAATCCGGCGGCAGGATGGAAGCCAGATTGATATTGGGGTAATAGCGGGTTGTACCTTTGGTGTCAATACCATACACTGCCAGAATGCTCGCGTTCGATTCCAGAATCGCCGGCGCGGAAAAATCCAAGTAAGCAGATGTATTCAGTTCGCCAAGGAGGGTTTCGTCCAAAGATACGCCTGCCGGCACATAGACGGATGAGACATCGGTGGGGGAGTTGCCGTATTGCCCCCCTTCCAGTTGGGTCAATCGCGTGTTCGCATCCCAATAACTGTTCAGGCTCAACGACGCTTGCTCCTCTTGAAGCGCGCTCCAATGTGCGGCAAGTTCGACAATATCCGATTCGATCTTTTCGAATATTGCATTGGCTTCGCCGGTCTCCGAGGTGGCTGTGTTGATCAGTTGTTCTTCGGCGAGGAGTTTGACGCCGGTTTCCAACCGCCCGGAAAGAGAGTCGGTTATAAGCGTGGTCGCATTGATTGAATAAATGGCGAGAAAACCCAGCGCAATACCGCCCGTGGCAAGGATGCCAGTCGTTACTTTTACCCGCAGGCTGAGATTGCGGAAAGCCCGCGCCAGCCCGAACGGAATCAACAGAATTCCGATGATGATTATGATCAGAAGAATCAATCCCGGGTTCATGCTGAATCCCTTTCGTTGAATTTAATTAAAACTTCAGAACCGCCGAGAACGCGTTCGAGTTCAATGGCAGTCGCTTGAAGAATATTTTCCACGTTGAGCGAGCCGCTGATGGTCGAGGTCGCTTCAGCGATCAGGCGTTCTTTTGCAGCGCGTCGTCGCGCATCCTGGAACAGGCGCGCGTTTTCCATGGCGAGCGCGGCGCGTTCTGCCACGGCTTCCATCAAGTTGAGTTCGTCATCCTGCCATATTCGGGATGCGTCATTGGATTCGATGTGCAGAACCCCGATGACCTCCCCTCGCAATTTTACAGGAACCGCGGCGACGGCACGCTTCTGATTGCCGCCATTGGCTGGGCGCGCAATCAAACTGCCGGTCCTCACCGCCGACGCGATCTCATCATCTCGCAAAGGCGATTCCAACATTTCGATCCGCCCGGCGTTAAATCGGAATCCTGCCTGTTCCGCTTTTTGTTCGGCGCGGCTCCATTCCATTCGCACAAAATCGTTGTACACCGATTGCACTTGTGCCGCAGATTCTTTTGCCTCTGAAATCAGCCGCGCATTCTCAATGGCAATCGCCAATTGGTTGGCGAGCGTGCCCAACACACGGAAATCTTCCTCCGAAAACGCGCCCGGTTCTGTGCTTTGCACATCGAGCACGCCAATTGCCCCGGTGCCCGCGATCATCGGCAGGGCGATCTCGGAGCGGGTGTCGGGAAGGTCGCGGTTGTTGAAGAAAACCGCATCCGTCCCAACGTCGAGAGCGATGCGTGGTTTTCCCGTTTGGGCAGAGAATCCAACGACGCCGGTTCCAAATGCCAATCGGTGTTGGCGCGCGAGCATTTTCTGTCCGCCCGCGCTGTTTGCGGCCTGGAGGATCGCAATTTCACCAGCGTGATCAATGAGGAAGATACCGACATGGTAAAAACCAAAGTGCTCGCTGATCAATTTGACCGCGGTTTTGAACACTTCGTCCGGGTTTCTCACCTGTGATATTGCCTGCGCGAGGTCCGTAATAGTTTGCAGTTGCCCCGCCCGGCGCGATGTAATTTTATTCAATTGGTCGAGTTCGGCAGTGCGTTCCTGTACCCGATCTTCAAGCTGGTCGGTGAGATTTTCAAGCACTTCGTTGATATCGTTGACTTCCTTGACGCGCTCCCGTTCGATCCTTGCCCGGAATGCATATCCGCCGGAGAGGATGATCCCGATGGCAAAAAAGACGCCTGCTGTGCGGAAGTATTCGTCTGCGGCGGGGGCGGGCGTGCGCATGTATAGGGGAGTGCTGAATGCCGCAATGGTTGAAAGCACAACCAGCCACACCAAACCACGGAATGAAAGCAGAAGACTTGCAATGATGAGAGAGATATGTGCGGTGGTGGAAATGGCTGACCCAAACCCACCGGCCGTTCCAAAATACAACGACAGAAATGAAATCGAGGTCATTCCAAACGAAAAGATATAAGCTCCGACCCGGTAAAAACGGGTGCGGCTCAATGCATAGGAAACCATCGAGACAAAAAAGAGAGCGATGAACGTCGAGTACGTAGTTGGGTTTGAAAGCAAGCCCCAGCCAAGTAAAACCGAAAGGATGATCGTCAGAACAGAAAGAAGTTGGGCGCGGCGTCTTTCCCCGATATCCTCAACGGAGCTATGCGGCTCGAGGAAGAATCGGAAAACGCGAACGTACCAGCGCTCTTGCTGTGGTGCATTCCAGGAGGTGTGAGTGGTGGGCTGATTCATGGTTGACTTGAATCCTTGCCGTTATCGGAACGGGAGCCTTCATTCGTCGGGAGGTATGATTCGGCTGACGCGGAAGGGTTCACAAGTTGGAATGAAACCGTTGAATTCCTGATCGTTTGCCCAAGTTCCTCAACCGTATCCCTCAGAATCGAATCCAACTGATAGGAAGCACCCAACTTGGAGGATAATTCGCCTAGAAAAGTTTCACGTTGGGCGCGGCTTTGCGCGTTCTCGAGCAAACGGGCGTTTTCCAATGCCAGCGCGACGCGCTCGGCGGTTGCTTCCACCATCGCAATTTCATCCTCTGTCCACTGGCGGGAACCATCGGACGGATTTAATCTGAGCCTGCCGATAACCTGACCGCGTAATCTTACAGGGATATTCGCGCTGTTTTTTGACTCGATCGTCGCCGGGCTGTCTTTCACCGGTTCTGATTTTATTCCGTCGTACCGGTACCCTTTTCGATCGAGCGAGCCTGCATACTGCCTCCACCCCCGCCCGACAAGTTGTTGAGAGGCGATTTCCGCCTGCAGTAACGCATTCCGCGCGCGATCAGCCGACCGCGCATTTTGAATCGCAATCGTCACTTGATCCGCCAGGATTCGCAAGGTTGAAATATCCTCGTGGTTGAACGCGTCGGGCTGGCTGGATTGAATATCGAGCGCGCCGATTACGATCTCCTTGACTTTGAGCGGCAAAACCAACTGGGAGCGAGCATCCAGCAACTCGAAGACATTTGGATTTGAAACACGAACCTCGGCGGGCGCGCCAATGCGCGCTTCACCGCGCTCGGTGACCAGCCCGACAATCCCCTCTGAACCGACTTTGATTCGGAATCCGCTTTGTAATTTCTGTTTTCCTTCTTCACTGCTACAGGCGCTCAGGATGGCGCTTTGTTTTGTTTCATCGAGCAGGTAGATTGCGACATGCAGATACCGGAACCTTTCACTGACAGCGCCCACTACCGTGAGGAGCAGGCGGTCAATCTCTTGCACGACCGTAATAGTCTTGGATACATTCGCAATCGAGTTGATTCTTTCTGCGCGCCGTTTCAACTGCTCGTTGGCGACAATCAGCTCAGAACGATTCTCCTCCAGACGAATGCGAACCAGGTTGAGATCGCGGTTTGCGCTTTCCAATTGCTTCGCGTCTGTCAGTGATCGCCTGACTGCATTTTCGAGACTGCTTATAAGGTAAGCCATCATGACGGCGAACACGACGAAAATAATCGCCATGTCTTGCAGCGTCGTGTAAGGGGAGGTGAAATAATCGAACGTTCGCGAAATGCCGTTTACTTCTGCGTAGGCAAGACCGAAGCCGGCGGCGATCGTTAATACCGAGAATGCCACCGCGGCTCTCCAGCCAATCAATAACCCGGTTGCGAGAAGCGCTACGAAGTTCCCAATAAACGCTGGATCTCGGACTCCAAAGCCAATAAATGCCGTGGCATTGACAGCGAACCAGAGAAAGGCGGCCAGGATAACCCCCGCCTGGCGAACGTAGCCGTATCTTGTCAAAGCCCAAACAGCGAGTAGAACAAGCAGAATGACGAATAATATGAAATCGAAAATATTAAGCGCGCCTGAGGCGGAAAAATACTTGGTGAAACCGATATATAAAATGATGCCAGCCATGAACACCAGAGATATCCAGTGAACAGACTGCGCAGAACGCGTCTTGTTATCGTCGCCCGCATATGTGATCGGAGTAAGAAACTTAATCAAATATCGCCACATGGTTTACGCTTTCTGCGCGTCCTCGGCATTGGGGTCGTTCTCGATCTCGATGATGATTTCGGTATTGCTGATGCGCCTGCCAAGTTCCTCCACGGCAGTTTGGAGGATCAGGTTTCGGTCGCTGATGGCGCCGATCTTGTTGGAAATTTCTCCGATGGCGCGTTCGCGTGAAGCGCGCCGCTGGGCGCTATCTACAAGGCGGGCATTTTCGAGGGCATATGCGGCGCGGTCTGCCGCGGCTTCCAGCAGGGATAGTTCATCGTCTGTCCATTCCCGTTTCCCTTTTTTGGGGCGCACCTCCAATATTCCGATGGTCAAGCCTCGCAATTTAATGGGAACGGTGACGTTGGCGGAGGTCTTATCCAGTGAAAGACTGCCGGTTTGCGAGATGGCTCTGGCTCGATCCGATTTGACCTGCCCGTTGAGCGGCGTAACCTGTCTTCCATCGTAGATGAAGCCGTTTTGCTTTGCTCGTTTCGTGAAACTGTTCCATTCCTGCCGGACGTAATGTGCGATGGTTTCCCGCGATTCTGCAAGGGCAGATTTTGCCTCGCTATAAAGACGCGCGTTGTTAATTCCGACCGCAATCTGGTCGGCGACGATGGTGAGCACGTCTATATTTTCCTCTGAAAACGCGTGCCTGAGTTCACTTTGCAGATATAACACGCCGATGGCCTGTTCCCGGATGCGGAGGGGGATGCTGAGTTCGGCTTTTGTCTTCGGGTGGCTGATTTTATTTGAAAATGTGAAGTCAGCCACGGTGTCCGAGATGAGGCGCAGTTCTCCAAGGAGGGCGGTGGATCCGACGATGTTGGTTCCATCGAGGGTAAGCCGAGCGGGCAAAGTTTCGTTGTTTTGCCCTTCCCCGGTATTCGTCAATGCCGGAACAACATATTCACGGTTATCATCCACGGTGAATATCGTGGTTTGGATGTGATCAAACTGCGCATCGATTAATTTGAGAATATCCGAGGCAAGAGAAGTCATATCCTGCACGGCGGCAAGTTGCCGCGCCGCGCCTGCGACAAATTGAAGCCTCGCCGCATGTTGCTCCAGGGATTGAGTTTGTTCTTTGACGCGTTGCTCAATCGTAGCCTGGGTGTTTTCCAATTCTTGATTTTGCTGGTTGATTCTTTTGTTCAGAGCGAGCAGCCGATCCTGGCGGAACCTGGCAAGCGCGGCAAAAAAACCGAGGAAGACAGGTGCAGTGTCAATGATCCACAAAAGAGACTCGGTTGCCTGCACCCCAATGATGTTCGACGGGTTGATAGTCAAACCGAGCGAGTTCAACTTGATTAGAGTGGCAACAACTGGAAAAAGCGCGCCGAACAACATGCCAATGAGGGCATAGCGTATTGTTTCTGAAGTTCGCTGGAAGAATGATCGAATCATGATTGTTCCGTTGAGGCAATCAACGCGCCTATCTTTCATCCCCGAGATTGCCGGCGATTTGAATAAGCACTTCGCTATCGTTAATAACGTTGCCAATTTCCCTGACCGTAGTCCGCAGGATGGTTTCATAATCACTGGACGAACCGATCAGGCCGGCGATCTGTGAAATCGCCTGTTCCCGATTCGCGCGCAATTGCGCTTCCTCATACAACCGGGCGCTTTCAAGCGAGGAGGCGAGGCGGTCAATCGCCTGTTCAAGGGTCGCGATCACCGTATCGCCGGCTCCCTCCCTGAGTTTTGCGTGAACAACGCCGATGGTTTGGCCGCGGAATTTGATCGGCACAGCCACCTCCTGGCTGGGCTGGCTGGGTGGAGTTGAAATCGTACTTCCTTTTTCAATCGCCTGCCTGCCAAACTCGGATACCTCATCCACTGGCTCGATACGGATGTTATTAAAACGGTATCCGCGGCGCTCAAGCTGGCTGGCGGCGCCGAAATTACGCCAACCCTCCCGCGTGAACTCGCCGTATGCCTGTGCCAGTTCAGAAAGATTCAAGGCAGATTCCTGTGCCAGTCTCGCGCGCTCGATGGCGGTTGCGAGTTGATCTGCCACAATCTGCATCACCGAGAGGTCTTCCTGTTTAAAAGCCTCAGCCTTATCGCTATGAATATCAAGAATTCCAATCACCCGGTTCTCCGTTTTTAGCGCGAGGGTAATTTGCGACCTTGAACCCGGAAGGTGGGTGTCGGAGAACAGGGTGGAGGGGAAGCGCGCGTCCGGGGTGATGCGGGATTCACCCGTCCGGGCGACATATCCAATGACAGTTTCATCCTTGATCGCCACCCCGACGTTGTTTTCGATCATCTGTCTGCCAACCTTTGTAGGGGATGACGACAAGATAGCATGTTGACCATCGTTTTCGAGGAGGAATATGCCGACGTGATAATGCCCGAACCGATCCACGAGTAATTGCCCCGATCTTTCGATGATTTTTGTGAGCTCGCGTTCCGAGGACGAAAATTGCGAAATCTCCGTCGCGGCGCGCAGTCGCAAAGATTGTTCTTCAAGTTCATGGGTGCGGTCGGCGATTCGCTCTTCGAGGCTGGCGATGGACCCGCGCAATTGGGTGGTCATTCGGTTGAATGCTTGAATTAAGACTCCGATTTCATCGTCTTCCGATTCAATGTTCACGTACGCGGCGAAATTTCCTTCTGTAATTTCCGCCGCGGCGCGTATGAGAACTTGAATTGGTTGCAAGGTCCGGCGCGTTATAACGATAAGCGCCAGGATTCCCAGCGTTAATACCCCAACCGTGACAAGACCGGCAATCAACAGGCGATTGTTCTGGGCAGATGTGATATGCGTGTGGTCGTAAATAATATCAAGCACGCCTACGAGTTCCCCGGAGAAATCGAAAATCGGGGAGGATTGAATGGCGTAATCTTTTCCGTTTTCGCTCGGATGGGTGATCGTTGAAGTCCCGGTTTGCACTTGAACATAACTTTCCGCGCTATTAAATAAGCTTGAACCTTCGGTCGCGGCGAGGACCATCAAATTTGCGTTGGGGCTTTCTTCTCCCAACTCGGACGACGCGTGATCCTTCGTGATAAGGACGCGCCATTCGCCGCCGTATTTCTCCTTCATTTGATCGAGCAGGGCGTCATTTAAGCCAACGCCAATTTCAACCATGCCTGCGAACCTGCCCTGATAATAAACCGGCGCAATACCGATGATGCCTAACGCATCACCTTCAACCTCCAAGCCCGAAACAGGGGATTGGTTTGCGCTTGCAAGCAAAGCCGCCCGGCTTGGTTCTCGTTCCGTCAGCGCTGCGGACGGATCGTTTGCGGCGAGGAAAATTTTTCCATCGGGCAAATAGTAATGGTAGATCACAATATTGGCGGTTTCCATTAAGTTGGAAAAACTAACACTCGATAGGTTGACCAATTCCTGCTTATTCCGATTTGCCAGGGCGGCTTGCACGGCAGTGTTGCCGGCGGTGTCGGTTGCCAATGCAAGGGCAAGCTGTTTTTGATTTTCAATTTCGGAATTAAAGGATGTACTGAAGAAAACCAGGCTTCCTTCCTCCGCTTCGTGATACGCATCATGCAGGCTTATAAAAAAATACGTAAATAAACCCACAAGTAGGACTGCGAGTAAGATCAGCGTTGGCGCGAGTAGTTTCCGGGTGAGAATCATGAGCCGTTTCTCCGCAGGGCATTCTTCGCGCTGGATGAATGGTTGGCATCATCGTCATCCGGTTGAGCGATGATTACGGTTGTTTCTTCCACGCCGGGAATTTGACCCAGTTCCCGCGCCGCGGTTTGTAATAGTGAATCGATATCCAATGCCTGGCTAAACCGGAACGCGAGACCTCCTACAAGATGCTCCTGTTTCGCGCGCGTGGTTGCCTCATCGAGCAGTCGGATATTTTCAATTGCCAGCCCGGCTTGTACGGCGACGTCCGCGATCAATTCCTGGTCCTGCTGGCTCCACGGGGTTCCGTCCTTTCGCGCAATCGAAATGCCCCCGATTTTCTGACCTCGGAGGGTGACAGGAACGCTCATGCCGCCATCCTCAGAATTGGATAGTCGCCCGGCTCGAAGACCCAAGGGGGTATAGGTAACCACCCTTTGTTTTTCCTTCAACTTTTGATCCCACGCTTCGCGCGTACGGACAGCTGTTATGGCTTCGAGTTGCAGGAGCGCTGTTTGAGACTCTTCGAGCAACCGGGCGTTATCAATCGCAACGGATATTTGATCGGCAAGGGTTCCCAGCACATCAATATCTTGAACGGTAAAGGCGGATGGTTTGTCCGAATGAATGTCGAGAACTCCTAACAGCCTGCCGCGCACCATCAGAGGAATGGCAATCTGCGAACGCGTCATCGGGAGATCGGGGTTATTGAAGAATATGGCGTCCGCGCCGATATCCGAGGCGATCCGCGGCTTTTTCTGCGCGGCGACATAATTGACGATCCCCTGCATGTTGGTTTTGAGAGAGTGCTCGCGCGCCATCATGCGCTTTCCGCCTTCCGAGGATGCCGCATGGAGCGTCACCTCGTCCCCAGCTTCATTAACAAGGTAAACCCCGGCATGATAATAGCCGAATTGATCGGTAACGAGGTCTACAACCGTGTTAAGCAGGCGAGTCAATTCCTGAACTTCCGCGGTCTGGCGCGCAATGTACGATGCGGCGCGGAGTTGCTCGGTCTTGCGCGTGATATCCTCAGTTCGGTCGGCGACGCGGCGTTCGAGGTCGTTGATCAAACCGCTTAAACTTGCCGTCATGGCGTTGAAGTCAATCGCAAGTTCTGCAAGCTCTCGGGTCCGCGGAATCTCGGTAATTTTATATGCGAAATCTCCTTTGCTGATCCTGTTTGCGGCATCTCTTAATTGAACAATGGGCTTGGCGAGGTAATTGGCGGCGAGATAACCCGCGATTAAGATCACTACCAACGCTACTGTGTTAATCAGGATTAGTCTGTTATAAAAATCCCTTTCCTGCCGAAGAATGGTCTCGGCAGAAATGTCCACTCCAAGTACTCCCGCCCTTCTTCCGTTCGATGTGAATATTGGAGTGTATGCAGACAGGAAAGAACCGAATTCGTCTGAATAAATATCAGGCTCAACGACTGTGGTCGTCATGGTGTCGAAGTTGTCTACTAAAGTCTGGCTAGGCTCCTCATAAATATCGCCGTACGCAGGGATGTCCGGTTCGCCGGGTACTCCTGCATCCACGACAAAGGTTATGCCGCCTTCGGTTTTCCTCATCGTGTAAACGAATATCAAATCGGGTTCCGATTGTTTTATTCGTAGATTTACTTCATGAATCTGCTGAAAAAATCCATCGTTTTGGGCTTGAACTTTTTCAAAAGTATCTCCATTCTGTTGAAGCCCGGCGATTGTGGCAATATTTTCCAAGCGTTTGCGCAGGTTATTTCTCTGTTCCGTTCTAAAGTTGATGTAAAGAATATACGTCACAATCGCAGTGGAGAGAACTGCGAGGATGATCAAGACAAAGGCAAGCCTGGTGAGGAGGGTGGGGTAACCACGAGTTTCCACGGTTTATGGTCCTTCGTCGAGGGTTAGTTCGATAGTGGCGCGTGAGGCATCGTAACGCCGTCCCAATTCCTTGACCACGGTTTGCAGGACCCCATCAATCGTTGTTGAAGCCCAAATCCGCGAGTTGATCTCGGCAAGCATACGTTCACGCAGTGCGATCTGGCGGGATTCGCTTACAAGTCTTGCGTTTTCAAGCGCAACCGCGGCTTGCGTTGCCACGGCATTGATAAGAGTTTCCTGTTCGGGCGTCCACTCCTCCATGCTTTCGAGGCGGATTTGCCCGAGGATCTGGTCGCGCAAACTGATTGGAATTTCGATCCGCCGAGTCTTCTGATCCGATTCATCGCCAACCCCATATTCCAAATCCTCGGGTTGACTCGTCATTCCGCTCCATCCGGTCAATAGATATTGTTGCTGGATGGCGCGTAATTCGCGAATATTTTGCTGGGCATCCTGAAAGAGACGGGCATTTTCAAGTGCAATAGCTACCTGCCCAGCCATGTTTTGCAGGTTGTTAACAACCTCGGAGCCGAAATCGTTCTCGCGGATGGAATGTACGTTCAGCGCGCCGATCGTGCGGTCCGCGGCAATGAGAGGTAAGGCGATCTCAGAGCGCGTATAAGGGAGGAGAGGTAAATTCGACCGGTATTTTTCGTTTGATGTATGCGGATATGACCTTGGCGACTTATCGCGCAATGCCAGACCAACGAGGTTGTTACCGGATACCTCGAACCGTTGCCGGTTTTGAATGAGTAATTTACCAGCCTCACCGGTGGCTTCGAGGAGCTTGGCCCATTTTTCGCTCGGATCGAGCAAATAAATCGCCGCAAAATAATACCCAAACTGATCGGTGAACAAGTTGACAACCCGCGCGAGCATTTCTGCAGGGTCAAGACTGGAGGAGGCAACGCGCCCGACCTCGTTCGTGGCAGACAGTTGTTTCGTGCGCTCGGCAACCTGTTGTTCAAGAAAATTCTGGAGCGTTTCGAGACGGGCAACCATTCGGTTGAACTGAATGGTGACAATGCCCAGTTCATCGGTTGCGCTGACCGGCGCGCGTGCGGACAAATCGCCTCGTTCGATCTTTTCAAACGTATCCATCAAATCTGTAATGGGGTCTGAGATGGATCGTGAGGCGAAATAAGCGTAGGCGATTCCCAAGCCAAGCACAAGGATGCTGAACAAAGTCGTTTGCGTTTGCAGGTCCTGAAATATTTCCATCGGTCCAACATCGGTAAAAAGCACCCGTGACGTTTGTTGATATCCGATCGGCGCAAGGATGAAGATGCTGATGACGATGAGGGCAAGGATCAGGATCAGGAATTTCGTCAAAACCAGCGCGCCGGCGCGTCCTTTGATCTGGGCGTCGAAATCTTTCGGGAGGAGAACCAGCCTGAATGGAAGCGTGAAGCGCCCGATCAAAAACGTTGACAGGATGGCATAGCCCAGAACCGCGGCTGTTCCTCCAAGCAGGGTGTAAATCGTTTTTTGTGAATTGGGAATTGATGTGCTTATTGAACTTTCGGAAAAGAGCGCCACGAGTGTGGTGGGGATTACATTTAAGAGAAAGGCGATAACGACTGCCGCAATTCCATAGCGAAAGGTGAGGCTTGTTACTTCACGCCAGGCAACGAGTTCATCGCCTGGGAGGGAGTTTGTCGTCCCCGCCGCGAGGTTGTTGAGCCGTTTTCTCGCGGTGGTTGTAAACCTCATGCCTACCAGTAGAAGTGTAAGATACGTGACGATGATCAACGCCGGCGAGAGAATGCTTAGCACTCGGAGTTGTGTTTCACCGGTGATCGAATTGAACCGAATGGAGGCGATGCCGGGGATCGCTCCGAGAAACGCCAGCGCTTGCGCCAGGGCAATCATGATCACCAGATGCCAGCCGCCAAGGCGGGGAACGAAGCGGTTAAACGAAAAATACTTATCCATTTCGATCCGTCCGAGGGGGAGGTTGTACCGAAAGTTTTATTCGTGCGCTGGTGGCGCCGACCGCGCGGGTAAGTTCACTTGCCGTGGTGGCAAGGATCGTTTGCATATCGGTTGTGCGGCGAATCTTGTCTGATATTTCAAAGATGACGCGCTCGCGTTCCGCCTGTGTTCGAATTTGTTCCAACAGCCGCGCGTTGGCAATGATCGCCGCCAGGCTTCCGCCGAGCGTGCCGAGAAGCTCTTCGTCATTTTCTGCATACGCGCCCACTTGCTCGCTTTCAACATTCAACACGCCGAGCAGTTCGCCGCGATAGAGGAGGGGGATGGCGAGTTCTGATAGCGTGTTTGGACTGCGTTCGATATATCTCGAATCCTGCAGGACATCGTTGACTCGCAAGGGTTTGCGGTGCAGGGCTGACCAGCCGGTGATGCCCATTCCAAGTGGAATGCTTCGTTTATAGATTTCATCGGCATATCCCACAGCCGCTTTAACCTCGAGTGCATTTTTTTCCCGATCGAACATGAGAATGGCAACCCGGTCGCCGCCCAGGGTGACTTGCAACCCGTTAACAGCGGAAACCAGCGCTTCATCGAGCGTGGTGCCGGAAGCCGCGGTAGTGGTAATGTGGTAAAGCAACCGGTGTTGCGCGAGATGCTCCTGCGTTTCCGCGAAAAGTTCCGAATTGATCACGGCAATTGCCAGTTGGTCGGCAAGGATTTGGAGGATGCGCAGGTTGTCGTTTGAAAAGGCGAATGCCCGACTGCTTTGAACATCGAGCACGCCGAGAATCCGTTCGCCGACTTTCAACGCGACTGCCGCTTCCGATTTTGTTTCGGGAAGCGCGGGATGCGGCATGTAGACAGAGTCGCGTGACGTGTCGTTCACCACGAGAACTTCGCCGGTTTCGGCGATGGTCCCAATGATGGATTTCGAGCCGATGGCAAGTTTAAACCCGTCTCTCTTGAACTGCGCGCCGGCTTCACCGCTTGCTTCGCGAACGACCACAAATTCCCCGGGAACATCCACCAACAAGACTGCGGCGTGATAAAAATCGAATCGGGAGCGGATCAGATCTATCGCCTTGAACAGCAACTCGTCGAGGTCGAGCGAACTGCTGATATCGCGCGCAATTTCCGCCGCCGTTTCAAATTGAAGCGCAAGCTGACGGCTATCCTGCAGGAGCCTAATGTTGTGGATCGCGCCTGAAATTTGCCCCGCCACAACGGTTGCAAATCGCAAATCATCTTCTGTAAACGCATGCTCTTTTTCGAGGTCTTGTATGATGATCGCCCCGATGGCTTCACCGTGCGCCAGGAGCGGCACACCCATCCATGATTTTGCAGGTCTGCCTGCGATCTTGGCGCCCATGGCGACGGCGCGTTTTTCGGTATCTTCAACGAGCAGGAGCGGCTCGCGGGTGCGGATAAGCAGGGAGGTTAAGCCCTCGCCAAGAGGGAACGTATCCAACGAGGAAAATTTGCCTGCTTCATATAAATAGGGGATGCTGATCGAATTGGTCGCTTCATCGTAAAGGGCAATCACAAATTCGATCTCTCCAATGACTGAGCGGAATTGATCGTGAATCGAGGAGTAGAATGCCCGCAGGTCGCTCACTGTCGCGGCGTTCGAGGCAAGGATGTTCAACGCCCGCGTCTCTTTGGTTCGGCGCGCGTTCTCCTCTACCGAGGCAGGAGGATCCTCCCTTGCCATGATCCCCGAAGTCAACTGGATGAGGGATGTGTATGAATTAATTAATTCAGAATCTATGGTCCGCCCCGACCTTGCCGCAATCATCACCAGCCCGAGCAATTTATTATCCTTGCGAATGGGGATAAAGACCGCAGTTTCGCAATCGAACTGACGGGGATACATGATCAATGATGTTGGTAATGTGGAAATGCCCGATTCGTCCACCCATAAAACTCCATCCCGGGTATGGGGCTCTACGTCACGAATGAGCAATTCATCGGCGCGTGGAATTGTCGCCTGCTTTTCGCGCGCCTGCGGGTCGGAAAAATGGGTAAGGAGCAGGCGGTCGGCATTGGCGAGAAAATGTGCCGTAACAAAGAAAGGATTTCCTTCAACAGGGTGTTGACTCATGCCACTCAAGGGTTATACATTAACTGAATTCCCAGACGGATTCGCCATTAAGGATGCGCCTGATCTGGTCGGGGAACTTATCCGGGTCTAAAGGTTTGCCGAGGAATCCGTCGAACCCGGAGTCCTTTGCCTTATTCATCTGGTCGGTGCTTGCCTCGGCAGTCACCGCGATGATCGGAATGGATCGCAGTTTGTCCGATGCGCGGATTTTCTTCAACGCGCCGTAGCCATCCTCGTAGGGCAGGCGAATGTCCATCAGGATCAAATCGAGCCGCGACAACGTGTCGGCGTATTCCACCACCTCGTAACCGGAGGTCTTCCATTCGCAGTGGATTCCCAGATACCCCAACATTCTGGCGATCAATACGAAATTTGCGACGTTATCCTCAACAACCAGAACGGTTGCGTCTTTGGGGATGGTCGGTTTTCGTATTGGTTGTGTATCCAAGATATTTTCAGGCATGTGCTCTCCTTGCAAGGAACTTGTCAACTTCTCTAACCAGTTGATCAATGTCAATCGGCTTTTGGATATACCCATCGCAACCGGCTTCCAGCGTTTTTTCCCGGTCGCCGCGCATGACGTTTGCCGTAATGGCAAGGATCGGAGTCTCCTCGAAATCGGGCATGGCTTTGATCTGGGCGGTCAGGGTATATCCATCCATATCCGGCATGTTGATGTCCATGAGAATGAGATCGGGTCGCTTGGATTTCAAAAGGTCGAATGCCTGCCCGGCGTTGCCGGCTTCGATCAACGAATACTTTTCAGCCAGTAATACCCGGCGAATGAGCATCCGATTTTCAGGATTATCCTCGACGTATAAAATTATGCCTTTGTCAGCTTGTGTCATTCCCAGGGGATCTCCAGCCTGAATTTTACATACTACCTTTGGGGGATGACATGACAGCAACCTTGCAAATTCCCCAACAAAAATGTCGAGGTTTTTTACCTCGACATTCAGAGCGGGTGATGGGAATCGAACCCACGATATCTTGCTTGGGAAGCAAGCGTTCTACCGCTGAACTACACCCGCTTGACGAACGTCATTATAGCCAGCGGATATTTGAATGTCAATGTGATGGGACAAAATCAACCCGCTTCTTTTCCAGACGTATTACTGATTCCGGTTAAGGAGTTGTTTCGCCAGCCCGAACAACGCCTCTTCCTGTGGATCCGCCTCGCGCAGATTCATCAACGCGAGATCGGTCATCTGCCTTGCCGCCTCCTGCGCGGCGAGCAGACCACCCTCACTCGCCAGCAGTCGCGCCATCTCATCAACTTCCTCCTGTTTGATTGGACCCTGTGCCCAACGCTCGGCGAACTTTCCTTTTTTATCCAACCCTGCCAGCACTGGAAAGGAATTTTTCCCCTCCACCAAATCGCTGGCAACCGATTTACCCGTCACTTTTTCATCGCCCCAAATGCCGAGGATGTCATCCTGCACCTGAAAAGCGAGACCAAGGTATTGACCAAATGATTTATATGTTTCCTGGAGCGATTCATCCGCGTCGCCCAGTAATGCCCCGATATGACAACACGCGGAAATTAACGCGGCAGTTTTACCAGAGATCATGGGCCAATAATCTTCCGCGCCCAAATCTTTTCTGCCTTCATACGACATATCTAGGTACTGTCCACGCGTCAGGTCGAGGCAGGTGTTATGCAAAATCTCTGCCGCCTTTACGACAACATCCGCAGAATAATTTTCTTTCAAATCAATGATTGCCTGGCTCGATATTACAAACAATGCGTCACCCACGTTGATCGCCATCGGCGCGCCCCATTTGATCCAGGCGGTGTCGCGTCCGCGGCGTTTGGGAGAGTTGTCTTGAATATCATCGTGGACGAGAGAAAAGTTATGCACAAATTCGATTGCCGCGGCGGCAGGGAGCGCGGACTTCCAATCTGCCCCACAGGATGCCGCAGTGAGTAAAACCAGAATCGGGCGAATCCGTTTGCCCGTGGCCTCGGGACCCGCGCCGTCACCTGTCCAGCCCATGTGATAAGTTAGCATTTCATGGAAGGGTTTGGTGCGCGGCGTGTCGAGGCGGGAAATCTGTCGCTGGAGTTCCAGCTCGATGGGGGGAAGAAGCGTTTTGATATCCATTTAAAGCAAATCCATTTCGGTTAATTCTTGTTTCAATTTTTCAGGCGACGTAAAGCGAATCGTTTTGAATCCCATTTTGTTTGCCTGTTGGATGTTGGCGAGTGAGTCGTCTATGAAAAGACATTCACTGGCGGGCTTTCCAATTTTTTCAAGTGTGAGTTCGTAGATGGCTGGCTCCGGTTTGACGTGACCGACATAACCCGAAATCACCATGTCGTCGAACAAGTCGAAGAAATCATATTTTGATAACGCGTACGGGAACGTCTGCGGCGACCAATTGCTCAACCCATACAGCGGATAGTCCTTGTCTTTGAGTCGTTTCAAAATTTCAACCGAGCCTGTGATTGCGTCGCCAATCGAATCCTGCCAGTGGTCGTGATATGCCTGAATGAGTTCGGCTCGATGTGGATGTTCGCGCGAAAGAATTGCGATGCCTGCCTCGAACGGACGACCTTTATCCTGCGCCGAATTCCATTCCATGAACTTGATTTCCTTGAGGAAGTTTTCCATTCCTTCTTCGTTGTTGGGAAAATATTTGCGATAGACAAATCGCGGATTCCATTCAAGCAGGACGTTGCCGAAGTCGAAGATGATGGCGGTGATGTTGGCTGGCATGTGAGTGATTTTACTATGCTGTGTTGAACAACTCAAACTTGCCCCCCTCCGCCCGGAGTTTATCCTGAGCCTGTCGAAGGGGGCGCCTCCCCAAATTTCGCATGTAGATTTTGAATAATCATAAAAACTTATTCTGCGAAATTTGGGGGAGGCTGGGTGGGGGTCAAGCCTTTATTTTTTCGCCCTTCGGATCATACAGCGGCTCTTTCTGCACTTCGGCAGGAATCTCAACCCCGAAACATTCCACCGTCACTTTTACGCCAGGCTTTGCCAACTCGGTGGGGAGGTAGGTATAGGTGATGCTTTTCTCGATTGAATAGCCGTATCCGCCTGAAGTGGCCCAGCCGACAACTTTCCCCTCGTGGCGAATCGGTTCACTGCCAAAGACGACGGTTTGTGGATCGGACAGCACCACACAGCACAGCTTTTCTTTGATACCGTCTGCTTTTTGCTTGATGAGCGATTGTTTGCCCATGAAGTCAGCAGATTTGTTCAGTGCCACAGCAAAGCCCAAGCCCGCTTCGTAGGGAGTGTAATCAGGCGTGATGTCGCCGCTCCAGTAGCGGTAGCCTTTTTCAAGACGCAGGGTTTCGATGGCTTTGTATCCGCCAGCGACCATGCCAAACTCTTTGCCCACTCCCCACAGCGTATCCCACAACTGCTGACCGTATTCACTCGGCGCGTAAAACTCCCAGCCGAGCTCGCCCACATACGTCACGCGCAATGCCAACGCAGGGATGTTGCCAATCGTGATCTGTTTCGCCGTCATATATGGGAAGGCTTCATTGGATACATCATCTTTCGTGACCTTTTGCAAAATATCCCGCGCGCGCGGACCCCACAAGCCGAAGCAGGTTCGCGCAGAAGTCAGATCATTGATGAAGACCGTGCCATCCAGCGGCATGTATCTTCGCAGGTGAGTCATATCATGTGTACCGAAGGCGGTGCCTGTGACGATCATAAAACGATCGGGCGAAAGGCGCGAGACGGTGAAATCGCATTCGATTCCGCCGCGTGCGTTGAGCATTTGCGTATAAATCACCGAGCCGACGGGTTTATCAATATCGTTACCGCATAATTTTTGCAAAAAGTCCAATGCGCCTGAGCCGAGTACTTCAATTTTGCTAAACGATGTTTCATCGAACAGTCCTGCCCGTTCACGCGTACCGAGGTGCTCTGCCTGGGTGGCTGGCGACCAGTTGTGGAGTCCCCAGCCCTTCGGTCGGTAGGTGAAGCGGGTTGTATCCACATTGCTTTCAAACCAGTTCGGGCGTTCCCATCCGCCTTTTTCACCGAACGACGCGCCTAAATCCTTGAGGCGATGATAGGCGGGCGAGAGTCGCAGAGGGCGCACACTTTGGCGCTCCTCGCCGGGGTAATGAATATCATAATACTGCCCGTACGTTTCGACCGTGCGTGCGAGCGTGTAATTCTGGCTCCTATATTGATTGCCGAAGCGACGCGCATCGAGCTTCCACATGTCCCACTCGGGGTGACCGTCCACAATCCACTCAGCCATCGCTTTGCCGATGCCGCCCGCGCCTGCGATGCCATGCGCGCAAAATGCGCACGCCACCCAAAAACCGCGCACCGAAGTTGGTCCCAACAAATATTCTGAATCAGGTGTGAAGCCCTCGGGCCCGTTGAGGAGTTGCACGATCTCTACACTTTCCATCGAAGGCACGCGCTTGATGATGTTTTCCATCAACGGCGTGAAACGATCCCAATCGGGTTCGAGCAATTTGAAATTCCAATCCTGCGGCACGCTATTAAGTCCCCAGGGTTCGGGTTGTCTTTCATACCCGCCTGCGACCATGCCGCTTTCACTGCCGCGAAAATACACAAGATGATCGGGGTCGCGCATGGTCGGCATTTTTTGTGGCTGGTCTTTGACAGGCTTGGTGATGAGATACAAATGCGCCATCGGGATGATGGGCAGAGAAAGCCCGACCATGTTCGCAATGGTGTTGCCCCACAAACCCGCCGCATTGATGACGACCTCGGTTCTTATCGCTCCTTTCTCTGTTACTACCTCCCGAACCTCGTTGTTGCTGACAGTGATTCCCGTGACGCGCGTATTCGTCAGAAAGGTTGCGCCGCGGCTTTTCGCGCCCGCCGCGAGAGCATTCGTCAACCCTGTGGGGTCTATCTGCCCATCAGTGGGGAGGTACACACCGCCGCGCACATCGTCCAGTGACATGAGCGGGAATAAGTCCAAACATTCTTTTGGTGAAATAATATCGAGCGGCATCCCAAACGCTTTGGAATACCCGACCACGCGCTTGAGTTCTTCGAGCCGCTCATCGGATGAAGCAATGCGCAGACTACCGACTTCGTTCCAGCCTGGGTCTACGCCCGTGAGTTCCTTGAGTTTGCGATACAAGTCTGTGCTGTAGCGCATTAACTTGGTGAGGCTCGATGAGGTGCGTAACTGCCCGACCAAACCCGCTGAATGAAACGTAGAACCACTCGTCAATTCATGTCTTTCAATTACACCGATATCCTTCCATCCCATCTGAGTCAAATGATAAGCAATACTCGCCCCGCCGACTCCGCCGCCGATGATGACTGCCTGTGCATGTGTTGTTTCCATGAAATTTTCCTTTTCAAAAATACTTTGTTGGTCGAGTAGGCGGCGGTAGTCTATTCATCTCCACAAGACTCCTTGCCTCCGCCGCCGATGATGACTGCCTGTGCATGTGTTGTTTCCATGAAATTTTCCTTTTCAAAAATACTTTGTTGGTCGAGTAGGCGGCGGTAGTCTATTCATCTCCACAAGACTCCTTGCCTCCGCCGCCGTATCGAGGCCAACATGTTTCAAAAATAATTTTGTAACAAAATTACTTGACTGCGTGGTGGTTTCGATACGACCTGCGACAAACACGCAGGTCTACTCAACCACCGAGGTGTGTATGTAACTCGCTATACGCGTTTGGTTCGAATATTTTTGCAGGACGACCCATCAATTTTTTGTATTAAGATTACTCGGTTTTAAGAATGGTTATTTGTTTTTGATAACTCGGATATTCTAAAATCTCAACCTTATCAAAGCCAGTCTTATTATATAGGCTCACTGCGGGGATATTTGTATTAATAGTGACGAGCATGGCGATTTCAGCGCCTAATTTCTGTAAATGAAATAAGCCTGCCAATAGAATCGCTTTTCCCGATCCTTTCTTTTGCTGCTCTGGTGTGGTTTCAATATAATCAATCCACCCAATTTTATGATTTGTTCTTTCCCATTCGGCATAACTTACAGAACACTCGCAATAGGCTACAAAATCACCGCTTGGATTTACAACGACTAAATGACAGTATTCATCACTTTGAATCAATTCTTCTTGGTGTTGTGGATTAACTTTTGAAAATCCATAAAGCGCCTGATAAGACTCTAGGTCATCAACATCTTGCAATTGACGAATTCTATAACCCGCGGGAAGCACAGGCGATGGAATTTCACTCTGTAATGGCTTGGAAAAATAGACATTATGTTCGTCAGGGTTTGAAGGAAGAAGAGTATAGTCATGTTGATTCAAGAGACTGGCGGAAAAATTATGTTGTGAAAATCCAGTGGCGTATATAGTTAGCGCAATCTTCTGCGTTTCCGCAATATCATTTGCTCGGTGGTCGCCCCAATTCAGAATTGCCGAAAGTAAATCATCATTTGCAAATTTTGGATGGATAAAACTATCGAGCACAATATGTGATGACGTTGGCTGTCTCCGCCACAACATGGCAAAGCCTATTATTTGCCCTGACTCGTTCTCCCATATTTGGGTATCTTTTTCTTGCTCCCATACTCTTGACGTAAGCAATAAGCGAATTCGCCAAATTGTGGGATACAAGCGGACATCAGAAACCGTGCGATAATCAAGCCAGAATTCCATCAGCCTTTTTTTATCTTTCTGATAATCACAAAAGCGACTTGTGCTATTTTCCATTTCAGTTTCCTATGTCTGAAAACAATGTGTGCTTGAGCAGGCAAGTCAACTACACTTCCCTCAGCCACTTCTGATATTCACTTCCACTTGTACTTGCTTCAAAACGGTCAAAATATTTTTGACCATAACCAGCGTAATCAAAATCCAATTGCGAGACACCAATCTGTACCTGCGCCCACATCGCCTCACGAAGGTCAGACATGATCCTCATCAATTTCTGATGCGCTCGCTGTGAATCGGTTGGAGTTCCGAAATATGCTTTCAACAAAATTTCATCCTGCTCATCATTGAATTCGTGTTGCACCGCGAAGTTGCCTAAGTCAAAGAAGATGTCTCCCATGCCGGCGTATTCCCAATCCAAAATGCGGATGCGCGTGCCGTCGTCTATGAAGTTGCCGTTCAGCAGGTCGTTGTGGCAGGGGCGGAGTTGCAAAGGCTCACGCGCGTACATGGCTTTCTCGACTTCGCTTGATTTCTCAAGATGCCAGTCCATTTTGGCGGGGAGTTTGACATTGAAACTTCGTGCGGTCGTTGCATATTCCTGCGCGACGCGGAAAGGGGAAAAGGAGCCAGGGAAAAAATCCAGAGCGTGATAGGCTTTCATAGATTCAAGCACACGTTTGATATTCTCTTCTGTGCCGATTCCCTCGGCAGTGATTCCTTTGCCGGCGATGAAGCGTGAGAGGATAAAGCCTTCGGGGGCGATAAAGGCGACAGGGTCTGGAGCAATTCCAATCTGCGCGGCGAGGCGGGAGCATTCGTATTCCACCTTGCGGTCAATGCCGAGGTATTTCGTCTCGTTGCCGCCCATCCGCAAGACGAAGGATTCTTCATCCGCAGTGATTTTGTAGTTCTTGTTAGTGATGCCGCCCGTGAGTTCCGTGATGGTCAAATTTTCATGCGAAGCAAATTGAGGCAGGCGTTGAAGAATTGGTTGAAGTTCCATGTTTTACCTCCGGCAGTCGGGTATTTGGCAGTGGGTTCATTATACTGAATTCCATTCCACGCCTCAAATGTTGTTGACATTGGTTTTATGTGTCCTTATAATGGACGCAAGGCTCGGATCCAAAGCCGCTTGCCTGATTAAGAGGAGAGGAGGTGTTGTAGAGCAAAGCTGTTTGAGATGTTATTTGTGAACGTGTAACTCGACTATTAAGATACAAGAGGAGAATAATCATGCTTAAGAAACTTTCAGTTTTCAGCCTGTTTGCCATCGCTAGTATTTTGCTCGCCGCGTGCGGCGCGCCTGCGCCTACAGGCGATACGGAAACAGTTGTTGAAACGGTTGTCGTCACCGTTATTGTGCCCGGCGATACGCCGACACCTCCGCCGTTGCCAGCCATCGGCGGTGAGCGCCTGCAAGCCGTGCTTGACCGAGGCAACCTCATCTGCGGTGTGCATGGGACCTTCCAGGGCTTCGGCTTTGTGGATAGCGCCGGTGCGTGGAGCGGTTTCGATGTGGACTTCTGCCGCGCGTGGGCGGCGGCGCTCTTTAACGATGCGGATGCCGTTGAATTCCGCGGCTTGAGCGCGCAGGCTCGCTTCACCGCCTTGCAATCCGGCGAAGTGGATGTTCTCAGCCGCAACAGCACGTGGACGTGGACGCGCGATGCAGAACTCGGATTGACGTTTGGACCCGTGACGTTCTATGATGGTCAAGCCATCATGGCTCGCTTGGAAATTGTCAGCGATGCCTCGGCTGGGCTTGCCGCGCTCGAAGGCGCCAATATTTGTGTACAGTCTGGCACAACGACAGAACTCAACCTCGCCGATCAATTCCGCGCGGCGGGCGTGAGTTACGAACCGGTCGTCTTTGAGGACCAGAGCGCGGCGTTCCAGGCATACGATGAAGGTCGCTGTGATGCGATCACATCGGACCGCTCCCAGCTTGCCACGCAAGGACAGGCAGTCCTCCAGAACTTTGCCGATCACGTTATCCTCGATGTGGTAATGTCGAAGGAGCCGCTTGCCCCCGCCGTCTTGCAAGGCGATGACAAGTGGGCGGACGCGATCCACTGGGTTGTGTATGGCATGATCCAGGCGGAGGAGCTTGGCATTACCTCTGCCAACGTGGATTCGTTCCTCACCAGCGAAGACCCGGTCGTACGCCGCCTGCTCGGTGTGGAAGGTGAACTCGGAGCCAAACTCGGTTTGAGCAACGATTTCATCTATCGCGCCATTAAACTCGTCGGCAACTATGGCGAAGTGTACGAGAAGAATCTCGGACCGTTCGGTCTGGCGCGCGGTCAGAACGCCCTGTGGACCAACGGCGGCTTGATGTACTCGCCTCCGTTCCGCTAGGTCTGATCTGAAACATCGGGCGGTTCGAAAGAACCGCCCGATCCTAAATCGCATGAACATCAAAGCCTTCTGGCGCGACATACGTTTTCTGCAAATCCTGGCGCAAATCGTTTTTATCCTCGCGCTGGTTTTGACGGCAGGATATTTATACGCCAATGTGACCGAGAATCTCGCGCGGCAGGGGCTTACCGTGGGGTATGGGTTTATGAAAAACCCCGCGAGTTTTGACATCAGTGAATCGTATATTCCATACGAGGCGTCTGATTCGTATCGGCGCGCGCTGGAGGTGGGGCTGGTCAACACGATCGTCGTGACCGTGGTTGGAATTTTATTGACAACTGTGATCGGCATCCTTGCCGGCGTGGCGCGGTTGTCGTCGAATCTAATCATCCGTCAGTTCGCCGCCGCGTACGTGGGGGTGATCCGCAATACGCCGCTCGTCATTCAGTTGATGTTTTGGTATTTCGGCGTCGCCCTCCAACTCCCCGCGGTGCGGGAAGCGATTGAACTGCCGGGTCCGACGTATTTAACCCAGCGCGGGATTTACATCCCCTGGGCGGAGGCGACGGAAACTTTCCCCGCGTGGCGCACGTACATCATTCTTGCCATCCTTTCCATTTTTATCATCGCGTTCGTTCTTCAACTTGCCAGAAAGCGGTCAAGCCTGCCGCTTTCTCCTTGGTGGAATTTACTTTACTTTTTTATTCCGGTATTCATCATCTGGTTGGGCGCTGCGATACAGCCCGCGCCGCCGTTGAATCAGATCATCCCTGAATTGGCGGGGTTGAACTTCAAAGGCGGGTTCCGCCTGACGCCTGAATTTGCCGCGTTACTTTTTGGGCTTGTGCTTTACACCGGCGCATTCATTGCGGAGATCGTGCGCGCAGGGATTCAAGCCGTGGCGAAGGGACAGGTCGAGGCGGCGCGTTCGCTGGGGTTGAGTACCAGCCAGACCCTGCGCCTGATCGTGTTCCCGCAGGCGTTGCGGATCATGATCCCGCCGGTCACGAGTCAATATCTCAACCTCGCAAAAAACTCGTCGCTTGCGATTGCAATCGGTTACCCCGACCTGTTCAGCATCGCCGGCACGGTTTTCAACCAGACCGGCGCGGCGATCGAGATCATCGTTGTGATGATGTTGAGTTACCTGAGCCTGAGTCTGTTCACATCGCTGTTGATGAACATTTACAACAATCGCATTCAACTGGTGGAGCGTTAGCATGGCGGCGCTCGAAATGAAACCTCCGATCACAACAGTCGGTCCGCTCGCGTGGTTGAGAAAAAATTTATTCAGCAACTGGTGCAACGCGCTGTTGACCATCCTCGCAATTTGGATTTTGTATTCACTGATCACGCCCGCCGTCGCATGGTCGCGCACCGAAGCGCGCTGGGGCGTGATCGAAGCCAACCTCACGCTGTTCATGGTCGGTCAATATCCGCGCGATCAAGTGTGGCGCGTGTGGCTGACAATTTACCTGCTCGCCGGTTTGCTGGGCTTATCGTGGGGCGTGTGGAAGAACGCGGCGCGCGGTTTTGCGTTCATCGCGCTCGGCGCGGGCGCGGGGTTCGCGCTGGTCTCGCTCTTTTTCAAATGGGATGTCTGGACTCAATGGGTGATCGCGGACGCAATTCTTTTGATCTTCTATTTGATCGGGAGTCGCCTGCCGCGCGGCGCTTCTTTCGCCGCTTTGGGCTGGTTGCTTTATTTCCCGGCTGTTTTCCTTCTGGTGGCAGGGAGCGGAAGAATCGCGTCGCTTCCGCCCGTGGAGATGAGCGCGTGGGGCGGATTGCTCCTCACCCTGCTCCTCACCATCGTTGGAAACTTCGGCTCGCTCCCGCTTGGAGTTTTGCTCGCGCTTGGCAGGCGGAGCAAACTGCCGCTCATCAAATATTTCTGCATCGGCTACATCGAATTGATCCGCGGCGTTCCGCTGGTGACGGTTTTGTACATGGCGGATATCCTCCTGCCGCTGTTCCTCTCGGTGGACGTGCGCCCCGACCGGGTGATCCGCGCGATGGTGGGATTCATTCTTTTCGAGGCGGCGTATCAAGCGGAGAACGTACGCGGCGGGTTGCAGTCCATCAACCGCGGGCAGTATGAGGCGGCGCATGCGTTGGGGTTGAACGGCACGTTGACTACGATATTTATCATCCTGCCGCAGGCATTGCGCGCGGTCATCCCCGCGTTGTTCAATTCATTCATCAGTTTATTCAAAGACACGAGCCTGGTCGCCATCATCGGTCTGTTCGATGTCCTGCGCGTGTCACGGACGATCCTCGCGCAAAGCGAGTGGCTCGGCACGCACCGCGAGGTATTCCTGTTTGCGTTCTTTATTTATTGGGGATTCAACCTGGCATTCACGTATGGCAGTCGCCGCGTGGAAGAAGCCCTCGGCGTGAGCAAAAGATAACAACATACCGAGAACACAGATTTCACCGATTCCACAGATTTTTAAAAATCGGCGAAATCTTCGCAATCTGCGAATTAAGCGTTTGATCATGGAGTTCATTATGAATGACACTGAAAATACACACGAGATCATCACCTGTCGCGACGTGCACAAATGGTTCGATAGCTTTCACGTTCTGAAAGGGATCACGCTCTCCGTTCAAAAAGGGGAGGTGATCGTGGTGTTTGGTCCATCGGGGTCGGGCAAGTCCACATTCATTCGTTGCATCAACCGACTCGAAGAACATCAAAAGGGGCAGATCATCGTGGACGGCACCGAACTCAGCAACGACATCCGCGACATCGAAAAGATTCGGGCGGAGGTGGGGATGGTGTTCCAGCAGTTCAACCTCTTTCCGCATCTCACCGTGCTTCAAAATATCACACTGGCGCCTTCGTGGGTCAGGCGCACCCCAAAGCAGACATCGCAGGATCAGGCGATGCAATTGCTCGAACGGGTGGGGATCCCTGAACAGGCGCATAAATTCCCCGGTCAACTCTCCGGTGGACAGCAGCAACGGGTCGCCATCGCGCGCGCCCTCGCCATGCAGCCGCGCATCATGCTCTTCGATGAACCCACCTCCGCCCTTGACCCTGAAATGATCAAGGAGGTGCTGGATGTGATGGTTGAGTTGGCAAAATCGGGCATGACCATCGTCGCGGTCACCCACGAAATGGGCTTCGCCCGCGCCGTGGCGAACAGAATGATCTTCTTCGATAAAGGTGAAATCGTGGAACAGGGCGCTCCCGAACAAATCTTCAACAACCCCCAAAGCGAACGGACGAAATTGTTTTTGTCACAGATATTGAGGCATTAAGCCAATCCTGAAAAATCCACTGCCTTGTCTGACCAATCTTTTGCCTGTACAGAAAGCAAAAGCCGCTGTTTGGGATTCTGACTGGCTTCTGCCCATGCCCGTTGCCAGAGTGTAATCATAGTTTGCATCTGAACAAGTTCTGCGGCGGTTTCTGGTTCTGCTTCTGCGGCTGTCCATTCTATGAAGTGTTTGGCTTCATCAAGTAAGTTGGCAACATGATTTGGATCGGTTGAATTACGTGCGGAAGACGAAATGCGTCCAAACGTGGCGGCTAGTCCACCCAGGCGGCGGGGGAGAGGGTCACGCAAAAAACGCTCGCGGAGTTTTTCGTTGTTTGTCATTGTACGGCTCCGAGAATTTCTCTTGTTACAGACGCGACCTGTTTGCGGAGATCCTCATCCTGGATCAGAATATTTCGATTTCCCAATCGGGGACGAATATTGATCAACGATTCAAATTCGATCCGTTGCTCTTTTGGATACCAGTTGGCACCCCAAAGATCATCCTGCTCGCTGCCATCTTCAAGTAAAGCTGATTCGCAGTCAGCGTGCATTTCTCCGCCGCCTGAAAGAATGTGACGGCGAATGTCCACGACAATCTTGATCATACTTTCGTATCGCTCGAGCATTTCCTGAAGTTGTGCAAGTGTTGTTTTCTCTTTGAGCAAGTGAATCACGGTTTCTCCGATGCTGATTGTAACTCAAACAGCTTCCCAACCTTCAAGCCTTCCAACGTTCCAACTCCTGCCGCGAACATCGTCACTTCAATTTGTCGCTTCGTCAGCTTCATCATTTCAATGGCTTTCTCTGTCGAAACCGCCGCGGCTTTGAGGAATTGTCCTGCCATGCCGCCGAGGGTTGCGCCGAGGGCAATACATTTAGCAATATCGAGTCCGTCTTTCAGCCCGCCAGATGCAAATATGATTAAGTCGGGAACGGCTTTCTTGACATTCAAAATTGAATCCGCAGTGGGGATGCCCCAGCCGACAAACGTCGCGGCGAGTTGACGGGTGAACTCGTCGGGGGCGCGGTGCATTTCCACCTGGGACCAACTTGTCCCGCCCGCGCCCGCGACATCTATCGCAGAAACTCCGCAATCTGCCAGGAGTTTGGCTGTCTTTTCGGAGATACCCCAGCCCACTTCTTTTGCAATGACAGGTACTTCAAGTTTTTTGCAAACTTCTTCGATCTTTTTCGCAAGATCCGCGAAGTTCACATCGCCTGCATCCTGCACAGCCTCTTGCAATGGATTCAGATGGAGGATTAACGCGTCGGCTTGGATCATTTCCACGGCGCGGCGGCAGTGGTCAATGTTGTAGCCGTAGTTGAGTTGAACAGCGCCGAGGTTGGCGAATAATAAAATATCGGACGCGACGCGGCGGACTTGAAAGGTCTTCGCCTGTTTGGGATGTTCGAGCGCGGCGCGCTGACTCCCGACTCCCATCGCGATCTTCATTTCTTGCGCGGCTTCTGCGAGACGCAGGTTGATGGTCTCGGCTTCGGGCGTCCCGCCGGTCATCGAAGAGATGAGGATCGGCGCCGCCAGAGGTTTGCCGAACAGGTTCAAGGTTGTATTGATGCGGCTTAAATCCAGTTCGGGCAATGCCTCGTGAGTGAAGCGATAGTTCTCAAGTCCCGTTGTTAGTGCCGAGCGAACATCCTGCTCTAAGTTGATCTTAATGTGGTCGGCTTTCCGCTGGTCAATCGGCGCAACTTTTGTCATGGGGCAGTGTTCCTGTGGTTGTAATATCTAGTACAATTGAAAAAATACTTTGAGGAGGTTGTCATGTCTGACACATTTAATGATGTAAAGGCGATTATCAAGGATTTGCTTGGCTCGGACGAGGCGAAGATTACGCCCGAAGCCCGCTTCCGTGAGGATCTTGAGGCTGATTCGCTCGATCTGGTGGAGTTGATCATGGCGTTCGAGGACAAGTTCGGCGCAGAGATATCCGACGAAGCCGCGCAGAAGATCACCACGGTTGGCGACGCTGTTTCATACATCGACGGGCACAAGTAAATCTTTTCTGTGATTATAACCGTAGAGCCGTCCGGTAAGGACGGCTCTACGTGTTTAAGTGCAATCCGTTGGTTGAGTAGTCCCGCAGGATTTTCGCGGGACGTATCGAAACCACCGGGTTTTACTTCAACAATGACGGTATCTCTTCCGGGTGTTTCGCCACTTTGACGCCCGCGGCTTCGAGGGCTTTCACTTTATCCGCCGCGGAGCCCGCGCCGCCTTCGATGATCGCGCCGGCGTGACCCATCCGTTTCCCGGGAGGGGCGGTCTGACCTGCGATGAACGAGACAACGGGCTTGGTCATCTTCGATGCGATGAATTCTGCGGCTTTATCTTCGTCGGTGCCGCCGATCTCGCCGATGAGCACAACTTTTTCGGTGTGCGGGTCGTGCTCGAACATTTCCAACACGTCAATGAAGTTCGTGCCGTTGACCGGGTCGCCGCCGATGCCCACGCAGGTGGACGCGCCCATGCCGACCAATTTCAACGCGTACAACACTTCGTAAGTAAGTGTGCCGGAGCGTGAGACAACGCCGACATTGCCGGGGATGGCGATGTTGCCGGGGATGATACCCACTTTTGATTCGCCGGGCGTCAACAGGCCGGGGCAATTGGGTCCCACGAGCCGCACGTCTTTTTGATCGAGGTAATTCCGCACGCGCATCATGTCTTGGACTGCCACGCCTTCGGTAATGCACACGATGAGCGGAATGCCGGCGTCTGCGGCTTCGAACATCGCGTCGGGGGCGAAACGGGCAGGGACGAAGATGACGGTGCAATTGGCGTCGGTCGCGTCTTTCGCCAGTTTGATTGAATCGAAGACCGGAACTTTTCCGTCCAGTACCCATTCGCCGCCTTTACCGGGCGTCACGCCCGCGACGAGGTTTGTTCCGTATGCCAGCATTTGCGTGGAGTGAAAGAGTCCCTCGTTGCCGGTGATGCCCTGCACGATCAGGCGGGTGTTTTTGTTGATAAGTATGCTCATTTATTTTCCTCGAAGACCTCATAGACCTGTGAGGTCTGAATTATTTCTACTTCGCCGCCTGCACGGCTTTCTTCGCCGCATCGGCAAGTGTCTCTGCTGTGATCATCTTTGCATCTTTCAAAATCCTGCGTCCCTCTTCCGCGTTTGTGCCGACGAGGCGCACCACCATCGGTACCTTTGGCTTGACTTCGTCCATGGCGACCAAAATTCCACGCGCCACTTCGTCGCAACGAGTGATGCCGCCGAAAATGTTGAAGAGAACCGCTTTCACATTCGGGTCGGACAAAATAATTTTCATCGCCGCGGCAACTTTATCCGAGCCTGCGCCGCCGCCGATGTCCAAAAAGTTGGCAGGTTCGCCGCCGAACAATTTGACGATGTCCATGCTGGTCATTGCCAGCCCCGCGCCGTTGACCATGCACCCGATATTGCCGTCGAGTTTGATGTACGAAAGCCCGTACTTGCGCGCTTCGGTTTCAGCGGGCGCTTCCTCGTCAATATCGCGCATTTCATTCAAGTCCGCGTGGCGGAACATGGCGTTGTCATCAATCATCATCTTGCCATCGAGCGCGACGAGTCGTTTATCTTTTGTGATCACCAGCGGATTGATCTCCGCCAGCGTCGCGTCGGTTTCGAGATACGCCTGCCACAAGCCTGCCGCAATTTTGCTGAAGTCGCGCCAGTAATCACGAGGCAGGTCAATCGAAGCCGCGATATCGCGGGATTGATAATCGCGCAATCCGAGCAACGGGTCAATGTGCATCTTGATGATTTTTTCAGGCTGTTTTGCCGCCACTTCTTCAATATCTATGCCGCCCTCTGCAGACGCGATGATGACCGGTTTTTTCGCGGCGCGGTCGTTCGTGATGGAGAAATAAATCTCGTGTTCGATTGCCGCGGCTTCGTCCACCAACACTTTACGCACAGGCAGCCCCTTGATCTCCATCGTCAAAATTTGTTGCGCGAGTCCCTCGGCTTCATCCGCGCTTTTGGCGACCTTGATGCCGCCCGCCTTGCCGCGCCCGCCCACCAACACCTGTGATTTAATGACGACGCGCCCACCCAGTTCTTCGGCGATGTGCTTCGCCTCCACTGCGGTAGACGCTACCCGTCCCTTTGGGATCGGAATTCCGTACTTGGCGAAGATCGCCTTGGACTGATATTCGTGAAGTTTCATGTGTCCCTTTGTAGATTTCAGGATAAAAGCACGGGCATTATACCATTTGGAAATCAAAGCATGAGATTGAACTCACACCCGTTGTTTCATGGTATCCTCGCAAAAAGGAAAATCTTCGAGCAGGGAACGCACACCGAGTTGCTGGCAAATCAGGGGATGTATTACGAGTTGTATCGGACAGGGTTTCAGGAGCAGATGTCTGGTTTAAAAATGTTATAAAAGCGATCGGTATATTGATATGTTGATGTAATACAAAGTGATTAAAGAGAATTCGAGGTGATTATGGAAATACAAAATATTTATATATTTTATGGTTGCGTTTCACTTCTCCCATTATTTTTTCTATATTTGCTATATCGAAACCTTGCGTGGAGATGGCGGTGGAAGCAGTGGTTTGATGGATATTATGCCAAGCGGGGGCAAGTTGCAAGAAGGAATGATGTTGAGCGGTTAATCACCGAATTGAGCAGTTCGGATCGCGGTCTGAACATTAGCGCTCTTCAGAGAATCATGCAATCTGAAGCAAAAAGCGTAGATCTTTTACTCGCCGCACTAGATATGCCCTATTATCAATCACGCAATGGCAAATATGTATACACAGAAGGAGAAGAGACAAGTATATTCGTTAAATCCGTGAATAAAACGCATCCTTTTCTGGTTAATGCACTTACCAGTATTGGACACCACTCGCCCGAAGAATTGAAGGCCGCTTTGCAGAGCCCCAATTTGAATGTGCGTATTACGGTAATGTCTGCCTTGGAACAATTAAATGATATATCGGTGGCCGATTCGCTTTTGCCATTTTTAGATTCCGATAATCTGGACGAAAAAGCATTTGCGATTAGAGCATTGGGAGGAATGCGTGCGACGAATACCTTTGAAATGATTCTTTCTGCGTTGAATCATATGGATGTTTATGTTCGGGCAACTGCAATTGTTGCATTAGGGAATATAGGTGACGAAAGGGCTTTGCCATTCCTTGAAGAAATTTCCAGATTTGATAAAACGATCATTGATGGTACCGATCAGATCCTTGGGCAATTAGCCGAGATGGCTGTGTGAATATTCGCAATCGTAAACCTGTGCAATAAATTGAAAAGTTCCGAAACTACCTACCGCGTTCACGCCGTTCAGCGCATGTTTGAGCGCGATATTTCCGCGAAGAAGGTGCGGCAAGCGTTGGAAACGGGGGAGACCATCGAAGATTACTCATCCGAAATGCCTGAGCCGAGTCGCTTGATTCTGGGGTTTCAGGGGAAGCGTCCGTTCCATGTGGTGGCTTCCGAGAATCCCGAGACAAACGAAACGACGGTCATTACGGTTTACATCCCCGATCCTGAAAAATGGAATAACGACTCCAAGAGTCGAAGAGCATGATCTGCCTCATTTGTAGGCAGGCTGAAACTGTGGACGGGTTGACCACCGTCCATTTTGAGCGAGGGGAAATGAAGTTGATTGTGAACAATGTGCCAGCGCGAGTCTGTCCCAATTGCGGGGAGGCGTATGTGGAGGAAGTTGTCCCGGTGCGGCTGTTGGATATGGCAGAGGAAACATTTCAGGCGGGAATATTTGACAGCGTTCTTGATTTCAGCGACTTTCATTCAACCGAATGATAAAATCATGAGGTGAACCAGCGCCTCAGCCTGTTCTTTTTATTTCTCCTCTTCGCCTGCCAGCCTTCGCAAGTACTTCCGACCCAAACTCTTCCGCCTCCAAACATCCTCATTGAAACGATCACGCCATCGCCATTTCCGACGGAAACACTCTCCCCATCTCCGACTCCTACAACAGAAGAACTGATTTTTCCTTACACGATTGACGGACTCCGCCAACACGATTATCAAAGCGGCGAAATCCGCATCCTAGAAACGCTGACTGAAACCGATACATATACCAGTTACCTGATTGACTACCCCAGCGATGGGCTGACGATCACGGGCGTGATGTTGATTCCGATAGGGGACGGTCCGTTTCCCGTCATCGTGATGAATCACGGATTCTACGCGCGGAGCGTCTACACCTCTGGTGACGGAACTGATCGTTCGTCCGCGTTTCTCGCCGAGCACGGATACATCACCCTCGCCTCCGATTATCGCAGTTGGGGAGGGTCGGATGTCGGCGAGAGTCTCTTCTATTCAGGCTTGGCGATTGACGTGATCAATTTGCTCCATGCAATCCCATCCATTCCGCAAGCGGATGCGACTCGCGTTGGGATGTGGGGTCACAGCATGGGCGGGGGAGTGACGATTAAAGTTCTAACGATCCACAGTCGTGACGTAGGGGCGGGGTCTCCCCGCCCTGTGGATATCAAAGCCGCCGTGCTCTATTCCACCGTCAGCGCGGATCACGCGGACATCATCGCGCGCTGGGGCAACGGCTGTCTCGGCGACATCGCCGCGGGCGAACAGATTCTCGGATGCAACTCCGCCGATGTTGTTCCTCTCGAATTACCGAACGATCTGCTCAATGCGTTTCACTTCGCGCCGAACGACTCGGCGCTCATGATGCAAGTCTCGCCGATCAATCACCTCGACGCGATCACCGCGCCAATTCAAATCCACTACGGCGCGCTCGACGGGCTTGTCTACAGCGGCACGCCGCCCGAATGGTCGCTCAAATTGAATCAAGCTTTGCTTGATGCGGGCAAAGACGTTGAACTCTTCCGCTATGAAGATGAAGGTCATTCATTTGTCGGTCAGCCGTGGTTCGATTTCATGGGGCGCGTACTGCGGTTTTTCAACCAGCACCTCAAATAGGAGTCCCTTTTGACTTCAACAACATCACCCGACCGGTTGGGCATCACCATCTTTTTTCTCACCGCACTGCTCGGTGGAGGAACATCTGTTGCCGTGCGATTTAGCAACGTGGAACTCGCTCCATTCTGGGGTGCGACGATTCGATTCGCCGCTTCGGGACTCATTTTCTGGTTGATTCTGCTCCTCCGGCGGATTCCCATCCCCAAGCAGCGCGACTCGCTCGTGCTTTTGCTTACAGGATTCTTCGCCGTGGGTGTGAGTTTTGCTTTGTTGTATTTCGCCTTCGTGGAAATCCCTGCAAGCCTCGGCTCGGTCATCATCTCACTCGGACCATTAATGACCTTCTTCCTCGCCATCGCGCATGGACTTGAAAGATTCCGCTGGCAGAGTCTGCTTGGCGGCTTGATAGCCATTGTCGGAATCGCGATCGCAGTCCGCGCACAAACAGGAGCCGATGCGCCAGTGCTTTCCATTCTTGCTTTGATCGCAGGCTCGGCGATTGCCGCAGAGGGAAACATCATCATGAAGTTATATTCCCCAAAGAGCAACCCAATCGCCACAAACGCGCTAACGATAACATCTGGTTTAATTCTTCTTGTGATCCTTTCATTTGTTTTCGATGAAACACATAACACCCCATCCCTGCCAGCCACATGGATCGCGATAGCCTACTCCGTAATCCCTGGCTCAGTGATGGTATTTTATATGTTTGTCTGGCTGCTCGGGCGCTGGTCTGCATCCGCCACGCATTATGTTGTCATGTTATTTCCGATTGTTGCCACAGTTGCAGGGAGTCTGCTTGCTGGCGAGAAGGTCACGCACACGTTTATACTTGGCGGAGCCCTTGTGATTGTCGGTGTTTACATTGGCGCGTTGATGAAACCCTCCACGCGCTGAGCGGAGGGGCAGTGCTTTTCTGCCCCGCAGTCGAAGCGTGGGTAATCATGTGCAAAATGATTGCATGAAACCTCGCCCTTCGACTGCGTTCGTCGCAACAAACGCTCCTCACTCCGCTCAGGACAGAAGATTATTTTATGCCTTACGTTGTTTATATCCTTGAATGCGCGGATGGCTCGTATTACACGGGAAGCACAGTGGATTTGGGATTGCGATTGTGGCAACATGAAACAGGCACTTCACCAACTGCTTATACATACTCTCGTCGCCCTGTGAAACTTGTTTGGACCTCGGATGAGTGCAGGCGATATTCAGAAGCTCTGCGATGGGAACGGCAAATCAAAGGTTGGGGCAGGGCAAAGAAACAAGCATTGATACGCGGTGATTTTGATGCGATTCATGAAATTGTGAAGAATGAAAGAAAGCGGAGAGAACAAAATAAAAAGAAACCCCGCGCTGACATCGTACCCAAAAGGTAACGGAGTGAGACCGTGTTCTTCGGTTGAACGAAGTCGAAGCGTGGGTAGGCAAATATATTATGTTTGATTGAAAACACGTCCTTCGACTGCGCCGCGTAAGAGCGCGGCTCCGCTCAGGACGAAGAGGAGTTCTTATGAACAACATCATCCCGAAAATGAAAATGCTCACCGAAGAGCAAATCCATGACATTCACGAATACACGTTGACACTGCTCGAAACGACCGGCGTACGCGTGGACTCGCCGTCAGCGGTGGAGATGCTGGAGAAAAAAGTAGGCAGGTCGAACGTCGAGGGAAGAACCGTGCGGATACCGCGTGAACTCGTCGAATGGGCGATCAACGTCGCGCCGCGCCGAATCCAAATTTACGACCGTCGTGGGAATCCGCAATTCCAAATCGGAGGCGATGAAGATCGCACGCGCTTCGGGATCGGAGTCACCGCCTTGTTTTATCAGGAACCTGAGACCGACACGCCCGTGCTGTTCGAGCGCAAACACATGCGCGACATGGTGCGCGTGGGAAACAAACTGCCGCATTACGACATGGTCTCGACGATTGGCATTTGCCGCGAGGTGCCCGATTATCTGACCGACCTAATCGGCTCACTCGAACATTTTGCAAATGGAATCAAGCCGATGGTATTGTTGTGTTCCGATGAACATAAATTCGACGACGTGTTGCGGATGTTTGAAACGCTTCACGGCGACTTGGGCGAGAAGCCGTTCATCATGCCGTATTTCAATCCCGTGTCGCCACTGGTGATGAACGAAGGCACAGTGGATAAAATGAAGATCGCCATCGAGCGCGGACTGCCGGTCATCGTATCGAATTACAGTTTGTCCGGCGCGACCACGCCGATCACGCCTGCTGGCACGATCGCGGTTCTGCTCGCTGAATTGCTCGCGGGCTTGGTGATCGGTCAGTTATATAAAGAAGGCGCGCCGATGTTGCTCGGCATGTTGCCTGTCTATCTCGATATGAAAACGCTGTTGAATTTTTACGACCCGCAAAGTATTCTGGTGAGCCTTGCGTGCGCGGAGATGATGGCGCATTACGGCATCCCACATTGCGGCACGTCGGGGAGCGGCACGGGCTGGGGCATGGACTTGCTCGCCGCCGAAACGTATTGGATGAACACGCTGATGATGGCACTCACCAAAGGCGGCATTGCGTCGTTCGTCGGCGACACGCTCGGGTCGAAAGCCGTCTCGCCGTTGACGTTCATCTATTGCCACGAAATAATAGATCAGGCGCTTCGCTTCGCCGCAGGCTTTCAACTTGACTCTGCCAGCGTCGGCTTGGACGAAATCCACGCGGTGG